>OJHK01001299.1_pt1 | contig 11971 bp, 10 predicted proteins | sample 1595161 | NCBI WGS metagenome assembly OJHK01 (sample SAMN05416842, study PRJEB24817) | seawater metagenome | isolation source: Sea water | place: Canada:Atlantic | collected 2013-07 | reverse complement strand
GCAGCGTCAGATGTGTATAAGAGACAGAGGGAGGAGTGACGGGGGGGCAAAATGCTGAAAACTGAAAAGCGGAAAAACTAAAACCGGACTGAGGGAATGGGGGAGGATTGCCTTTGAATCAAAGCCCGAACTCTTGTTTGATTTTGGTGAACGCGCCGATGGCGGTGTCGAGGTCGGCGGTGGTGTGGGCGGCGCAGACTTGAGTGCGAATACGCGCTTGGTTTTTCGGCACGACGGGGAAGAAAAATCCGATGGCGTAGACGCCGAGTTCGAGCAGCCGGGCGGAAACTTTTTGAGACAGCGCAGCATCCCCCACCATTACGGGAACGATGGGATGCTCTCCGGGTTGCAGGGTGAGCCCGGCAGCTTCAAGCCCCACGCGATAATAGCGGGTGTTGGCTTCGAGTTTGTCGCGAAGTTCGGTGGACGCGGTGAGGAGTTCGAGGGCGGCCAGCGAACCTGCGGCGATGGTGGGTGCGAGGGTGTTGGAGAACAGGTAGGGGCGAGCACGTTGGCGGAGCAGGTCGATGATCTCTTGACGTCCGCTGATGTATCCGCCGCTAGCGCCGCCTAATGCTTTTCCGAGGGTCCCGGTGTTGATGTCGATCCGGTCTTCAACGCCGCAGAGTTCGGGCGTGCCGCGACCGTTGGGTCCCATGAATCCGACCGCGTGGCTGTCATCCACCATAATAAGCGCGTCGTATTTGTCGGCGAGGTCGCAGATCTCGCGGAGTGGCGCGATGAAGCCGTCCATGGAGAAGACGCCATCGGTGACAACGAGTTTAAAGCGAGCTTCGGCGGTGTCGGCGGCTTGGAGTTGTTTCTCCAAGTCGGCGAGATCGCGATTGGCGTAGCGGAATCGCTGTGCTTTGCAGAGGCGCACCCCGTCGATGATGGAGGCGTGATTGAGGGAGTCACTGATGACCGCGTCTTCGGCGGTGAGTAGGGTTTCGAATACGCCGCCGTTGGCATCAAAGCAGGAGCCAAAAAGAATGGTGTCTTCGGTGCGAAGGAAAGTGGTGAGGGCCTGCTCGAGTTCGCGATGAACGCCTTGGGTCCCGCAGATAAAACGCACGGAAGCGGCGCCGTAACCCCAACGGTCGAGCGCGGCGTGGCCAGCGGCGACGAGGTCGGGGTGGTTGCCGAGACCGAGGTAATTATTGGCGCAAAAATTGAGCACCTCGCGGCCGTCCTCGAGTGTGACGTGGGTGCCTTGGGCGGAACCGATGATGCGTTCGCGTTTGAAGAGTCCATCGGCCTCAATCGACTCGAGAGTCGATTGCAGATGTTGGCGGTAAGCGGGTGTCATTGGATTTACGAATTACGATTTACGAATTACGATTTGGTCGGAGTCTAGAAAGGGGGCAGACGATTTGGGGAATGGCGGACGGGTTTTTACGAATCCACTCTAATGATTTTTCAGAACGAGAACGAGAACGAGAACGAGAAAGAGAACGAGTAAGATGGGCGATGGGCTGAGATTGGGTTTGGAGTCAGTCTCTTGATACCTCGCGCATCGGCGCGGTGGGCGGTTTTGGGGAAGTGGATCACGTCGTGAACGCAAGTGGGCCTTCGCCCACGTGCGAAGTAACAAGTATCAAGTTCCAAGTATCAAGTGGAAGGAATCGACAGGACGGCGGTGGAATGCTCCGTGTGGTTGGCGTTTAGTGATACTTTGAGCGGTATTGGGGAAGGGGTCACGTCGTGATAAGTTTACTGCGCTCCGCTGCGTAGAACTTGTCTACGACATGACCCCAGCGGTTAATTTCTTGATACTTGGAACTTGATACTTCGCGCCTTGGCGCGCTTGGCACTTCTGGGAGGACTTAGTCCTCCCAGTTCAGGATGATTTTCCCGGATTTTCCGGAGATCATGAGGTCGAAGGCTTCGGCGTAATCAGTGCAGGCGAAGCGGTGGGAAATGACCGGTGAGATATCCAAACCATTTTGAATGAGGGCGGTCATCTTATACCAGGTTTCGTAGATCTCGCGACCGTAGATACCCCGAAGCGTGAGCATGTTGAAGACAACTTTGTTCCAATCGATGGCGGATTCTCCGGGCATGATTCCCAGTAACGAGATACGGCCACCGTGAGCCATGTTGTCGATCATTTCACGGAGCGCAGCGGGGTTGCCGGACATCTCGAGACCGATGTCGAATCCTTCCGTCATACCGAGCCGTTTTTGGACATCGGGTAGGTTGTCTTCGGTGACGTTGACGGCGGCGGTCGCACCCATTTGGGTCGCGATTTTTAAGCGGGCCGGATTGACGTCGGTCACGACCACGTGGCGGGCAGCGGATTGTTTGGCAATGGCGGCAGCCATGCAGCCGATGGGGCCGGAGCCGGTGATCAATACGTCTTCGCCGACGAGGTCCCATTGCAGGGCGGTGTGGGTGGCGTTGCCGAGGGGATCAAAGCAGGAGAGGACGTCGAGCGGAATGGAAGAGTCGACTTTGACGGCGTTGCTGAAGGGGAGACAAAGGTAGTCGGCGAAAGCGCCATCGCGATTCACGCCGACGCCTTGGGTGTCGTTGCAAAGGTGGCGACGGCCGGCGTGGCAGTTGCGACATTGTCCACACGTGATGTGGCCTTCGCCATCGACGAGGTCACCGACTTCGAAGCCGACAACTTGCTCTCCCATATCGACGATTTCGCCGACAAACTCATGACCGATAATCATGGGTGGTTTAATGGTCTGCTGCGCCCAGGAATCCCATTTGTGGATGTGCACGTCTGTCCCGCAGATGGAGGTGCGTTTGACGCGAATGAGCACGTCGCTGGGACCGGGCCGGGGGACGGGCGCTTCAATGAGGTCGAGGCCGGGAGCTGAGGTCAGCTTGGCCAGAGCACGCATGGTGGTTGGAATCATCGGTTAAAAAGTAAACGACCGTGCGTCGTTCGTGATCCAGATTCAAGTGAAACAAAGCATGGAGTTCGATGATTATTCAGGCGCGACCGTGCGAAATGAAACCTGAAGGGGAAGGCCTTTTAACCACTGATGGACCCGGCTGAACTTATATCTACTCCACCGCTTTTCTGAGAAACTGAAAGAAAGAGAAAGAGAACGAGTATGAGTAAGATGCTCCTGAGGAGCCTCTGGCTCTTGATCCTTGATACTTGGAAATTGTTACTTCGCCCGTGAGGCAGCAGCCCACGGGCGTCTACGGGCGCCCGCGGCTTCAGACTGAGAACATCTGGCTGCCTTCGATTGCGGGTAACTTGAGCTTCGTGTCCATGCCGCCGGGGGCGGAGAAGCCGGTCATTTTGCCGTTGGCGCCCCCGAAACGATGACAGGGCACGAGCAGCGGCCACGGGTTTTGGCCGAGCGCCGTGCCGACGGCCCGGCTCACCGCCGGAACTTCGCCGATGGCCTTGGCAAGATGGCCGTAGGTGGCAGTTTAGCCGGACTTGGTTTTGAGCGCGGCTTCATAGACGCGGCGTTGGAATGGGGCCGCGAGATCCCAATCAAGGGGGGTGTCGGAAAAGTCTTCGGGACTGCCGCGTAGGTGTTGCTGCACGCGTTCGATTATGGGACGAAGCCAATCGGGCGGGGCCACCGATTCCGTGTCCTCAGTTAAAAGCATGAACCGGGTGATCTTGTCAGCTTCCCGCCAGATCGTGCATGAGCCGATGGCCGTGGTTGTAGTATGCGCAGGCACGGGAGTCAGTTTCTCTACGGAGGCGGGTTTATCGAGCGGTTGGACCGCCGATTTTCAGGCAGAGAAGTTCCTGCTGTGGACGGTCTTGGGAAGGGGATCAGGTCGTGACTAAATTGCTAAAGCAATGCGTCTACGACCCGACCCCGGAGGTCAGTTGCTGGCACTTGTTACTTCGCCCGTGAGGCAGCAGCCGGCGGGCGCGGCTTGATCCGTGTTACTTTGCACGCGGAGCAGGCGCGATGATGCCGGCGGCGACGGCGTCATCGAGCATGGTCGATATCCGTTCCCACATGGTAGTGGAACCGTTTTCGATGCGTTGATTGCGAGCGACCACGCGGTCATGCGTGATCCCGTGCTCTTTCCATGACGCGCCGTTGGTCATCACGTTGAGTAACATCGGTTGGAAGCGGTCGCAGGCTAAGGCGAATTTGGCCTCGGGAGTTTCCTGCGCCTCGAACTCGTCCCAGATCCCGCGAAATTGGGCGGCTTGGTCGGCCGGCAGAATCCCGAAAATCCGGTCGGCAGCGACCGACTCACGCTCATGTTGATCGACCATTCCGGCCTCATCGTAGGCAAAGGTGTCTCCAGCATCGATTTCTACCAGATCGTGGAGGATGACCATTTTGAGCACATGAAGGACGTTCAAATCAGGCGAATTGGCGTGTTCGGCGAGTAAAATGACGGTCAGGCAGAGGTGCCAGGAGTGTTCGGCGTCATTTTCCTGCCGGCCGCTGTTGATAAGCTTCGTCTGCCGAAAGACTTCCTTCAGTTTATCGACTTCCACCATGAAGGAGATTTGTTGGCCCAATCGATCGAACCCGGGTGAACTTTCATTCATAAGACGAGTGCAGATGGGTGAAGAGCGGATGGCAACGATTCTGCCACGGTTGGGAGCGGTCAGAGCCTCTTGTCTTGGGCTTGTTGCCCCATGAACTCACCTTTTCCTTGCCGGAGGGGGATCAGAACACTTCGATCCATGGCCATTGTCTCCATGAAAATACTCGTAGCCGATAAGATCTCAGCCAAAGGAGTAGCCTATCTGCGCGAGCAGCCAGGCTTCGAAGTTGTGGAGGCCTACGGGTCTACGCCAGAGCAGGTGCTCGAGTTGGTGAAAGACGTGCACGCGATAGCGGTGCGGTCTGAAACCAAGGTCACCCGCGAGGTGTTGGCCGCCGCACCATTGCTTAAAGTCGTCGGCCGAGCCGGTGTGGGCGTGGATAACGTCGACGTCGAAGCCGCCACGGAACGCGGCGTGGTTGTGATGAACACGCCCTCGGGTAATACCATCGCCACGGCTGAGCTGACCTTCACTCATATTTTGTCTGGTGCACGTCCAGTGCCTCAGGCAGCCGGTTCCATGAAGGCTGGTCGCTGGGATCGTAAAGTTTTTGCCGGCGTTGAGCTATTTCGGAAAACCCTCGGGATTATCGGTATGGGACGCATCGGCGGTGAAGTCGCCAAGCGCGCTCAGGCCTTTGGGATGCAGGTCGTCGCTTATGATCCGTATCTGGCACCGAGCCGGGCTAAAGCCATGCAGGTGGAAGGCGTGGAGCTCGACGAGCTGCTGGCCAAATCTGATTTTATTACGGTGCACATGCCGCTGACCGAAGATACGAAATATATGATCGACGAAGCCGCCTTCGCGAAGTGCAAGTCGGGCGTTCGTATCTTCAATTGCGCGCGTGGTGGCATCATTAAAGAGACTGCTCTCATCGAAGCCTTGAAGTCCGGCCAAGTCGCGGCGGCTGGCTTGGATGTTTACGAGTCGGAACCGCTTGCCGAGGACAGCGAGCTGCGCACATTGCCCAATCTTTCCCTAACCCCGCATTTGGGAGCCTCGACCGTTGAGGCTCAGGCTGCAGTCGGGGTCGAAATCGCCGAGCAGATCACCGATGTGCTCAGCAACGATATCATTCGCAATGCCGTCAACATGCCGTCGATCGACGGGGCGGCACTGAAGGTGCTCGGCCCTTACCTCGATCTCGGTGCGAAACTCGGCACGTTGGTGCAACAGATCGCACCGGCGCAGATCGAATCGCTGCAGTTCACGTATTGGGGCAAAATCATCGATCTCGATGCCAATGCGGTGACTCGCTCAATCCAACGCGGGTGGCTGCGTCGGATCAGCGGAGAAGAGGTCAACGAAGTGAACGCACCATTCCTCCTGAAACGCCTTGGCGTGGAGGTCGAAGTGACCAAATCGAACTCCGACGTCGATTACACGGATCTGATTTCGGTCAAAGCCGTCGACGCTGATGGTAACAAGTATTCCGCCCTCGGCACGCTGATCGGAAAGTTGCAACAACCTCGCATCGTGGGTATCAACGGCCGTGAAGTGGAAGTGGCCGCCGAAGGTAAGCTTTTGGTTCTAGAGAACTTGGATCATCCCGGAATGGTTGGCGAGATCGGCACATTGCTCGGTCGCACGGATGTCAATATTGCCGATATGTCCCTCAGCCGGCTCGTGCCGGGCGAAACCGCTTACATGGTGGTGCGCGTCGATAGCGAGCCGAGTAACGAAGCTCGCGCTGAGATCAAAGACCATCCTAAGATCAAACTAGCCAAATTTGTGCAGCTCTAATATTTCCGTCTCATGATCGTCCCTTTGCTACTCACCTTCGTTCTCAGCTACGTGCTGGGTGCGCTGCCGTTTGGCTACCTCGTGGCCAAGGCGAAAGGGGTGAATATCTTGGAAGAGGGGAGCAAGAGTCCGGGAGCGACCAACGTGAAGCGCGTGCTCGGGTCTGGTCCGGGCAACTTGGTCTTCGCCTTGGACTTCCTGAAAGGATTCGTCGCGGTTATCTTCGCTGGACCGATCGCTGGAATCATCGCAGGCATTCCGTTTGAGCAATTCTCCGGGGGAGAGAACGACAAGATCGTGGCGTTGGTTGGAGCCGTGGTGGGTCACTCATTTTCGGCATTTCTCAAATTCTGCGGAGGCAAAGGAGTCGCGACCGCTGGCGGAGGACTGTTCGTCATGATGTTCTATCCCAGCGTGCTAGCGATTGTCGCCTGGGTGATTGTTTTTTATAGCACACGATACGTTTCCCTGGCTTCGATTGCGGCGGCACTGGTTATTATGATCACACCGTGGGTATTTGGGTTCGGATCAAGTTTCGGAATCGTAGCTACCGTTTTGGGCTTATTGGTGATCATCCGTCACCAAGCCAACATCAACCGTTTGATGGCTGGCACCGAGCATCGTTGGGACCGTAAATAAACGGTTTCGAACAAGCATCGAATAAAAGCATGAGCGATCTTCCTATCGTCAATATTGGTATCTGTGGTCTAGGCACCGTGGGGCAAGGGGTGTGGAAACATCTCACCCGTTCACGGGCTACGCTCGAGGCCCGTTTGGGTGCGCGATTGCGGTTAAAGAAGGCCTCGGTCCGCAGTCTCACCAAGAAGCGTGGCGTGCGCGTCGCGCCGACCAAACTCACCACCGATCCGATGGCCGTCGCCACGGATCCTTCCATCCAGATCGTCTGCGAATTGATCGGCGGCACCACGGTGGCCAAAGACGTCACGATCGCGGCATTGCGGTTGGGTAAGACGGTGGTCTCAGCCAACAAAGCGCTGGTGTGTGGGCACGGCCCAGAGATTTTTGCCGAAGCCCGTAAGCATGGCGGACATTACTTTTTCGAGGCATCTGTCGCTGGTGGTATCCCGATCATCAAGGCGCTGCGGGAAGGTCTCGTCGCGAATCGTTTCGATCGTATCTACGGCATCCTGAACGGCACTTGTAATTACATCCTCACCCGGATGGAACGGGAAGGCCTGGCGTATCCCGTGATATTGCAAGAGGCGAAGGCATTGGGTTATGCTGAAGCCGATGAGGCTCTCGATGTCGAGGGCTGGGACACGGCGCACAAGGCCTCGATCATTGCTTACTTAGCGCACGGCTCCTGGGTGCCGACCAAGGCCATGAACGTTGAGGGGATCACCCAGCTGACCCAAACGGATATCCTGTATGCGCGCGCCAACGATCTAGCGATCAAGTTGCTTGCCGTAATCGAACGTGATTTGGCGACCGATGAACTATCGGTTATCGTCGCGCCGATATTAATTTCCCGCAACAAGGTGATCGCGAATGTTAATGAGGTCTACAATGGCGTCTCCGTTACCGGCGACGTGGTGGGTGAGACCGTTTACATCGGCCGAGGAGCCGGGCAGGACGCGACTTCGAGTGCGGTGATCAGCGACATCGTCGATGCGGCAGCGCTCTTGTTGCGTGGTAACGCCGCGTTGCCGGAACCGGTGGAACATCACTGTCCGCGCCGTCCGCCCGAACGCAGTTTTGGGAGCTACTACATTCGCCTCGATGTGCGAGACGAGCCCGGGGTGCTCGCGAAGATTTCGGCCGCCACGGCCAAATTCGGGGTGAGCATCGCCAGTGTCCAACAAAGTGCTAGCGCCCGGGCGAACGCGGCAACTCTCATGCTCACCACTCACGAAACTAATGAAAAGGCGATCCGCTCAGCGGTCGCTCAATTGCGTCGCTTGGCGGGGGTCTTGGGTGAACCGCTGTTGTTACGCATCGCCTCCTTTGGGGAGTAGTCGGAATAAGAAGATGTCACGTATTGTGCAAAAATTTGGAGGCACCTCGGTTGGAGATGTCTCGCGTATCAAAAAAGTCGCGGAGCGCATTAAGCACACCATCGATCAAGGTAATCAGGTCATTGCGGTTGTGTCGGCTCGGGCTGGTGTGACCAATGAACTCATTGCGCGAGCTAGCGAAATCTCGTCGAATCCCAGTGAGCGCGAGATGGATGTGCTCATGTCGGTGGGCGAGCAGGAAACGATAGCGCTTACGACGCTCGCGCTCCATGAGCTTGGTGTCGAAGCGGTTTCGTTTACCGGTTCACAGGCTGGGATTCGGACCGATGGAATTCATACCAAGGCTCGAATTCGCACGATCGAGGCGGAGGCAGTCGAAGCCCAACTCAATGCGGGAAAAGCGGTCGTCATCGCAGGATTCCAAGGGGTAAATCAACACGGTCATATCACCACATTTGGTCGCGGTGGTTCAGATCTTTCAGCCATCGCTATTGCGGCTGTGCTCAAGGCCGATCTCTGCGAAATTTTCACTGATGTCGATGGCGTTTACACGGCTGACCCCCGGGTCGTGAGTGCTGCGCAAAAAATCTCCGAAATTAGTTATGATGAGATGCTCGAATTTGCCGCGTCGGGGTCGAAAGTTATGCAGTCGCGATCCGTCGAGTTCGCTCATAAGAACAACGTCGTTTTTGAAGTCCGTTCATCCTTTAATTTTAACCGAGGAACTATGGTGAAAGAAGAAGTCCCCCACATGGAAAAAGTCGTCGTGCGCGGAATCGCCGTAGACAAGGATCAAGCCAAAGTCATCGTGAGCAATATTATGGATAAACCTGGATCGGCCGCAAAGGTGTTTCAGGCCATGGCTGATGCCCACATTATCGTGGACATGATTGTCCAGAATGTCGGTCGCAACGGCATTGCAAATCTCACCTTTACCGTCCCACAAAGTGACACCATGAAGGCTCAGAGATCATTGGAACCCGTGCTCGATGAGCTCGGGGGCGGTCACGTAGCCGTGCATGAAAACATCGCCAAACTTTCGGTCGTCGGCGTAGGCATGAAAACTCATTCTGGCGTGGCGGCAAATCTGTTCACAGCGCTGGCCAAAGCAGAAATAAACATCGACCTCATCACGACCTCCGAGATCAAGATTTCGGTTGTCGTGGATCAGGACCGAGTCGATGAAGCGGCCCGCGTTACGCACACGGCTTTTGGACTCGATGGGGGTGATTTCTCGACCGGGTAGAAGCTAAAATTTCTTAGTTCTGACCTCATCGTTCCGCAAAAAATATAAATAACGATAACGAGAAAGAGTTCGTCAAAATGAACTACATATCAACTCGAGGACAAACTCCGGCGCTGGGGTTCAGCGATGCGGTCGCAACGGGGCTCGCCCCGGATGGAGGCTTATTCCTGCCGGAGCAGTTGCCGCAATTTTCGGCCGATGAGCTGAAGGCATTTGAAGGGCTATCGTATCCCGCCCTGTGCAGCGCATTTTTTCGCAAGTTTGCCACGGATATCGATAATGCAACGTTTGCGGAAATCGTAGAGCGTTCTTACACGAAGTTTAATCACCCGGACATCGCACCGCTGGTTCCGCTCAGCGACGACCTGCTAGTGCTCGAGTTGTTTCACGGTCCAACGTTGGCGTTTAAAGACTTTGCGCTGCAGCTACTCGGCAATCTCTATGAGCACCAGTGTGCGATGCGGAAGCAGAGTATCAACGTGCTGGGCGCAACTTCTGGTGACACCGGAGCCGCGGCAATCCACGGCCTGCTCGGTAAGCCCGGGACCACGATCTTCATCCTGTATCCAGACGGCCGCGTGGCTCCGCTCCAGGAACGACAGATGACCTGCACGGGAGCAGATAACGTTTATGCGATGGCGATCGAGGGATCATTTGATGACGCCCAGACCGCCCTGAAGGAAATCTTTGCCGATCAGGATTATCGCACCCGCCACTGCTTGTCGGCCGTCAATTCGATCAATTTGGCACGAGTATTGGCCCAGTGCGTCTATTATCTTTCGGCGTGGTTAAGGCTACCCCGCGAGCGGCAGGATAATGTCGAATTCGTTGTGCCGACGGGGAATTTTGGAAACGTGCTGGCGGGTTGGATGCTGCAGAAGATGGGGGTCCCCATACGCAGCTTTAAAGTCGCCACCAATCAAAACGATATTCTCTACCGATTGTTCACCACCGGAGAGTATCGGTTGGATCAAGTCGCCCCGAGTTTGGCGCCGTCGATGGACATCCAAGTGGCGTCTAATTTTGAGCGTTTTCTGTATTACAATCTGGGCCAAGACCCGGCTCGAGTGCGGAAGGTGATGACCACGTTTAAGCAAACCGGCGGGTATCAATTCGCTAATTTTGATACTGATATATTTTCCGTCTCGCATTGTTCTGATGGACAGATTCCGGAGATCATTAAATCGATGCACGAGAAATTTGGCTACGTCGTGGATCCCCACACGGCCTGTGCGTTTGCCGATATTGACCCCGACCGACTGAGTGTGGTTTTGGCGACGGCTCATCCCGCGAAGTTTCCGGAAACCATCGAGTCGGCGATTGGAGTTTCGCCGACTCATCCCTCGCTTGAGGTATTGAAAACGCGACCGATTGTGAAGCATCCCGTCGCCGCCAGTGCGGCAGCGATCCGAGCGTTTGTCGAAGAGCGCGCAGTTTAATGATGAGGACGGACTACCGTCCCTGAATGTGGTCTATTTTGATCTGCACCGGATGAGGGCTCGAACTCCCATCGATCAAAATCCCAAACCATCCGTCGTCTTCTGCGGGCCAAGCGTTGAAATGGATTTTTCCGTCAGATGAGTCGAAGCGTTTTTGGTGTAATATCTCCAAGCGACCACCTCGATACCAGACGACGCGGACGAGTGGAGAACCACTCGCTGGATTGGTCGCCGTGAGGGAGGCAGTTCCGGTTAATTCATTAATGGGACGATTCGGTTTCAGCCATAGCTCATCGCCGACAGAAAGTTCGACATCGCCGGAGTCCGATACTCGGCCACCTCTCAAATCGAGTTGCACCGAATCCGTCCAATTCGAGGGGAGGAGCACGGACGATAGGTGTTCTCGGTCAGGATAGGACTCGCGAAGTGATCTACGTAAGATTGGAGCCGCGGCTGGGGTCGAGTCGGAGTGGTGGATGTGAGGTCCGGTAAACCCGGCCTTTAAAAGGCCGGTGGAGGCCTCATCGATGCGAACGCGGAACCGACTGGGCTGACCACGAGTATCGATTTTATAGGGGTGAGTGGAGGAGATTTCGCTTCCCGGTAAAGTGATGGTCTTTTGCCAGATGACGGATCCTATTTTTCCTTCGGGAATTGACGCATCTAGCACTTCGAAGGTTGCGGCTAATTCTTGTTTTCCTTCTGGGTCGTTGCGGGTGAGGATGACCTCACCATTCAATCGAAAACTCCGTTTGTGAAATGAAAATGTGCCCTGAGATTCATAGGTACCCAAAAAGGTTCGACCATCGGGTAAAATGAATGGCCAGAGTGGTTCATCGACGGTGATTTCACCGACATCCATGTTGCCCCCAAAGCGATGTTTGGCGGCGATGGAATCATCGACGGGAGGGATGCCCGCGTGCAACCAATCGCCATCGAAACGGTGCACCTCAAAAAAATCCTCCTCCCAAGATTTACTGGCATTCAAGGCCACCGCATCGGCCAGCCCCGTCGACCATGCTGTCTCTTATACACATCTCCGAGCCCACGAGACCTCTCTACATCTCGT
>OJHK01001297.1_pt1 | contig 11984 bp, 8 predicted proteins | sample 1595161 | NCBI WGS metagenome assembly OJHK01 (sample SAMN05416842, study PRJEB24817) | seawater metagenome | isolation source: Sea water | place: Canada:Atlantic | collected 2013-07 | reverse complement strand
GTGGGCTCGGAGATGTGTATAAGAGACAGTCCCAAGCCTGCTCTAATGTGGGGCGGGTTGCTAGGCCACAGGCATTGTTGTGCTTAACAATCGCTATAGTAGTGTCCTCAAACTCCTTTATTAAATTTACTGTCGCGTCAATATCGAGTAAATTGTTGTAGCTCAATGCCTTGCCATGAATCTGTTCAAGAGCATCATCTATATTGCCATAAAAAGCTGCTTCTTGATGTGGATTCTCACCATACCGAAGCGCCTGCTGTGTTCTGTTTGAAACCTTCAAATCCAATATATCACCAGCGAAATAGCGGTATATAGCTGTGTCATAATGACTACTCTCGTCGAATGCTTCGAGTGCATATTTACGTCTGACATCAAGTGTTGCACCGTGCTCACCTTGTAGAATCGATAGTGCTTCTGTGTATTGATTTCTGTTCGAAATAATCCAGCAATCCTTAAAATTTTTAGCGGCCGCACGAATAAGTGAGATACCACCGATGTCTATTTTTTCAATGATATCTGTTTCCGATGCTCCAGAAGCAAGAGTCGCTTCAAACGGATAAAGGTCTACGATCACCAAATCGAAATAAGGAATGTCAAATTCATCCATTTGTGCTCGGTCACTCTCGTTTTCTCGTCTTGACAGGATACCGCCAAAGACCTTGGGATGCAGGGTTTTAACTCTCCCTCCAAGTATAGAAGGGTACGATGTTAAGTCCTCAACACGCTCGACTGAGATTCCGCGCTCTTCGATAAAAGCCTGTGTACCACCTGTAGAATAAATGTTAGTACCTGCTGCATTAAGTGCATCTACGATTGGCCCTAAGCCGTCCTTGTGGAAAACAGAAATAAGTGCGTTTTGAATGCGCATGGTATTCGTCTTTGAAGTGAGATAAATTAGAAGAGTCAAAAGTAATATTTTCCACCTCCTTATTATATAATTAATCACCTAATTTTGGAAGAAACCTCTTGCCCTGTGATCCTTATTATCAGACTCATAAAAGAAAGTTTATTTTTTGCTCTCATCTCTTTGACAGTGAATAAGTTAAGGACTTTTTTATCCCTACTTGGTATTACCATTGGCATCTTCGCAATCATCTTAGTTTACTCTATTGTAGACTCCTTAGAAAAAAACATAAGAGATAGCGTTAGCCAGCTTGGTGATAATGTTGTTTACGTTCAAAAATGGCCTTGGGGAGGCGGAGGCGAATACGCTTGGTGGAAGTATCTTAACAGACCGGTCCCTTTAAGTAAAGAGGCAGATTTATTGCGTAAACGGAGTCGGTTTTCTGAGAACATCGCATTTGGAACATCACTGGGCGGTACTACGGCAAAGCGCAATGGTATGGATGCTGGAGGTGTTGATGTTTTGGGAGTAACGTTTGAGTATAATCAAATCTGGGATTTCGAACTTGCCGGGGGTAGATACTTTACAGAATCTGAAATGAGTGGTGGAAAACCATATTGTATTATAGGATCAAATATCGCAGAAGGTTTGTTTGTATCCGGAGAGAATCCGATCGGACAGAAAATCAGTATTCGAGGTCAGAAATTATCTGTTATTGGCGTGTTTGAAAAAGTCGGTGAGAGTATTGTTGGTCAGAGCTATGACAAAATGGTTCTGGTTCCATTCAAGTTTGTAAGAACCGTGGTAAATACTGATCGAAATGACGGTAACTTAATCATGATCAGCGCCAAAGAAGATGTTTCCTTGGGGCAGTTAAAAGATGAATTAACAGGTATAATGCGTTCTATTCGAAGACTTAGACCAGGGGCTGATGACGACTTTGCACTGAATGACCCATCTTTAATTTCAAGACAGTTGGACAGTCTTTTTGGAGTTTTAGGCCTCGTAGGAACTGTTATTGGTGGTTTTTCAATTCTAGTAGGAGGCTTCGGAATTGCCAACATCATGTTTGTGAGCGTTCGTGAACGTACGAATGAGATTGGTATTCAAAAAGCGCTTGGTGCCAAAAATTTCGTAGTACTTATCCAATTCCTTACGGAAAGCGTCGTCTTGTGCCTTTTAGGTGGTGTGGCTGGTCTAATGCTTGTGTGGCTGGGTGCCTATGCGGCGGCTAGAGCATTTGATTTCGAGATTTTTTTAAGCATGGAAAACGTTCTAGTTGGTTTAGGACTGAGTGGAGCTATAGGTTTGATATCTGGTTTTATCCCTGCCTGGATGGCGTCTCGGTTGAATCCTGTAGATGCAATTCGTATGCAAGCCTAAAGACGCTGGGCTACAAACGCTGCAATCCATGATAATAATTCATGGTCTTCAGCGGTGAAAGGATCTACAGAATGAGAGTCAATATCTATCTGTCCTATAAGTTGTTCTCCAAGAAACATAGGTACCACGATTTCACTTTTTGTGTCGATACTACACGCCAGGTAATTATTCTGTTGCTCGACATCAGGCACCTCAAAAGATATTCCGCTTTCCGCAACCTGACCGCAGATCCCTTTTCCAAATGGAATAGTAATATGATCTGTTTTCGCACCCGCATATGGGCCAATCTCAAGCTGTCGTTTTTCATTGTTCATGAAGTAGAACCCACTCCAATTGTAATAGGGAACGTTTGAGTCTAAAAGCGCCACTACTTTTTCCTGCAGTGCAATTCCCTGTAAATTCTTATGATTTAAGAGGAGTTTCTTTAAACTTTGCTTTAGATCCTGGGTCATAGGGTGTAGTTGTTGATAGAATATCCTGTTTAATGAGTATTCGTAGCACGGTTATTGCTTTTCAAGTGCGAAATTAGCAAAGTCATAGTGGAAACACTGTGTGAACTTAACCCAAAAAATTCTATGAGAAAAGTTTTACTCTCGATGATGATTATTGGATCGTTGTCTATGAATGGACAATCGACCACTAATGAGTCTATTAGTTTACAAGCCTGTCAGGGAGATAGTATTGTATTTGGTTTCGATATTTCATCACCTTTCAATGTAGGTAACACATTTTCCGTAGAAATCAGCAATGGTTCCGGAAACTTTAGTGGTTCATTCATATCCACAGCTCCATTACTGGCATATGGTGCCAGCACTGGCAATGTGATTGATGTTATTATTCCAGACGCACTACCTCAAGGTATTTATTCCTTTAGACTAGTCTCTTCCAACCCTTTGAGAATTAGTGATACCATCTCAAATGTTATTATTGGTGCGAACCCAATCACAAGCATGTCTGCGTATAATTGGTTTGACAAAGCTGGAGACATTACTTTTTGTGAAGGAGATACAGCGCTCCTTGTAGCAGATACTCCTCCCGCAGGACAGTCATACACCTACCAATGGTTATCTGGAGGCGGACCTATAGCTGGTGAAACAGATGACACTCTATTTGTTACCGTATCTGGAGCATATGCTTTAGAAGTAAATGCTGCGCTTTGTGAGTCGATTTCGATGGATACTACCATCAACTCTTACATGCCAGGATCAGAGGTATTCGCCAATTCTGGTGCTGGCGTTAACTATATTGGCATTGATTCTATCCGAATGTGTTTAGGAACAGTTGCTACTTTGGAATATTTTTCCTTCCCTTCACCAGGGATTTTAGGGTATAAATTTCAATGGTTGAAAAATGACAGTCTAGATGTTTTCGGTGATACCGTTTGGTATCCATCGATCAATGACACCCTTGCTTCTATAGATGTTGATACAACGAGCCAGTGGTACTTAGAGGTTATTTCCATGCCAGGAGGATGTACAGACACTTCCTCAGCATTCTCAGTGATAGTGGATACTATTCCTGCCACGATTGTTTTAAATCAGCCTTGGCCTGGACAGTCCTTACCAACTACGACTTTATGTTTAACAGATAGTACATTGCTCACTGCAACGGATACCGTGTTGAACGATTCTTGGGAATACCAATGGCAAATCGCGTATCCTTCCGGATCTTCAAATTGGTTGAGTATTGCTAATGACACCATGCCTTGGATCACCATTGATACGTCAATAGTTGCAGATACAGCAGATTATAGACTGTTGGTGACCAACGAGGCTTGTTCATTCATCACGAATGAAACCACCGTGAACTTTGTAAACTTTCCAAACATCAATATCCTTCCAGGAGATTCTTTAGGGATTTGTGCTTATGACAGCCTTCTAATTTCCTTGAATAGCAACGCGTTAAATTTCGCTTGGAATGGTGGACTATTTGTAGGTAAGCAAAACTACATTAGTGTCCCTGGTCAATATGTTATAGAGGCCTTTGGTGTTAATCAATGTAAAACTGTAGACACATTAGATGTCTATAATTATACGCTAATAGCATCAGCGACTGCTTCACCTCAAATCATCAGTCCAGGACAGAGTACAACGCTAAGTTCTAATGGTGGAGTGAGCTATTATTGGTTTGCAGATGCGCCCTCAACCTTTAGTAACCAGCAAGGTGCAAGTACTGATGCGTTACCTACGGTTGATACAATTACCTACTTCGTTGAAGTAGAAGATATAAATGGATGTACAGATACGGCAAGCGTTCAGGTCTTTGTAAAAGAACAAGATTCGACCATTATCTACGCTACTATTTACGGTAACGTTCAAAACGTCATCACTCCTAACTCGGATGGTAAGAATGACGTATTGGACCTTAGTGGAGTTACTGCGGGTGATGACTGTGAGTTTAATGTGTATACTCGCTGGGGTACTCCAGTCTATTCTCAAGAGATCTACAATAATACGTGGGGTGGAACCACGGATGGCGGTGCTAACCTTGAAGATGGCACGTACTACTATGTTCTCACTCATAATAATGAGATTAGGGTCAAGGCAGCAGTAACTATCCTTAACAATTTCTAAGTATGAAAAATTCAATTTTAATAGTAGCGATACTGTTAGGGAGTATAACAGCAAAAGCGCAACAGCTCCCTTTGATTTCAAATTATCTAAATACGGCATATCTATTCAACCCGGCATTTAGTGGTATCGATGGAAAGACGGAAATCACCGTATTAAATCGTCGACAGTGGACTGATGTTCAAGGTTCTCCTGAAACGCAGTTTATGTCGTTCAACGGCAATCAAAACGATCTTAAATTCGGATATAGCGGTTATGCCTTTAATGATGTAACAGATATAGTCTCGCGTTCAGGATTCTATGGTTCTTATGCATGGCATGTAAAGTTCTCGGATGAGAATAGTTTGAGCCTAGGAATGGGAGGAGGTTATGTTAATAACACTATAAACATAGCTGGTATTCGCGTTCAAGACGAATTAGATCCCGTCTTGTATTCACAACTCAATAGAGGAACATTTGATCTGAATTTCGGGTTTAATCTAAAATTCGGAGATTTCAATATTGGTGCTGCAATACCAAATTTATTAGCTCCAGCTATTGATTTTAGTGATAATTATATCATCAGCCCGTTCCAGTATCAATACATGCGTCACTTCGTGGTAAACACGCAGTATGACGTTCAAATGCAAAAGGGTTTAATGACTTTAAGTCCTTATTTAACAGTAAGAGCGAATCAGGTTACTATTCCTCAGGTTGATGCTGGCTTGATGTTTAACCATAATGAGTATTTCTTTGTAGGTGCAGCTTACCGCTCTTCTTATGCTGTTACTGGTAATGCAGGTGTCCACCTCACGGAAAACATTACCATGGGCTACGCTTATGACTTCTCTTTGAATACCTATGGTTTTGCCTTGGGTAACTCCCATGAGTTCATGCTTCGCTATTCTTTTGGTGAAAGCAAAAAAGACAAGCGTCTTGAGAATGAAATCAAAAAACTTAAGGATCGTCAACGTCGACAGTCTGGTGATTTAGAAGATCTTTTAAACGATCGCTTAGATGAGTTTAAAGATGAGGTTACAGAAGGGCAGAAGGCCTTGTTTGACGCTGAAAAAGAAGCCATGAAAAGTGAGTTAACTACTGCAGCGGCTGAGGCAGCAGCAAATAATTCTCAATCGAGTCAAGGCGGTTCTAGCCTAAACTCTAATGGATCTAATCCAGATGGAACGCTAAACAATACGAACCCATCAGGGAACGGGGGTACAATAGCTACTTATCCGAACACACCACAAGGTGGTCGAACAAACAGTAACATTAAAGGATACGACCCTACCCAGTATGCGGGTAATGTTCAGGCGGGATCGCAGGGATATTATGTAACAGCAGGTGTTTTCGGTGCAAGGAACAACGCTGCTAAACTTCAAAATAAGTTGCGTTCACAGGGCGTTGGTTCTGATTTATTCCAAGATCCAAGTAATAATATGTTCTATGTGTTCCTGCTAAAATTCAACAACTATGAATCTGCGAAGCAAGCAAGAGAATCAGGTTTTAATGGCCAGTATGGCGGAAAACTTTGGATCAAAGTCTTATAGCATTCATTTGAAATAGAAGGCAAAAAAACCGGTTGCTCTGCAACCGGTTTTTTTTTGAAGTAACTAAAATACTATTCTATTCTTTCAGCGCTGTTGGGGTAGATGATGTCTGTGTTATTGGAATGTTGCTCACGCTCAAGATGTCCACCGTTAAGAATTCGCTCGGCCTGGTTTAGATGACGTCCTACATGGGGAATCAAATACTCAATGGCAGTCAAGGATTTTATTTTTAATAATGGTTTTGTTGTACTCAGCTTGGCGTTGCATAAGGTCCTGCTTGAGCCTATGATGCTAATAATTTTCTTAAGTTGATCTAGATCAGCAATGAAGTTTTCCATGGCCTTTTGTGAACTGAATTTATGACCAAGCTTTTGAAGTCTTCGTGGTTTTAATTTTCCCGATGTGCGCATACTAATGCTCCAAGAGTCGGCATTATTGGTCATGAGTTTTCGGATAAAAATAGAAGGCATGTTAAGGGAAATCTCTGTTTGCTCTATAGCGTTGGCATGAGACTTACATATTGCAGTGAGCTGGGGTAAGTAGTGTTCTGAAACGAAATTGAGATGTTCTATACACTCAATGGCCGCCCAACTTTCTCCATCGGGTATAAACAGGAGTTCTTGGTCTTCTAAAAAATAGAACAGTCTTTGAAACGTTTGTTGATGTTGATTGAGCTCTGCTATTCGCTTTTCCAGGTACTGATCTACTTTCATTTGGTTCATGTTGTTTTTTCAGTAGCCGTGATGTCTTCTAAAATGCTATGTATTTGTTCTAATGCAATGATGTCTTGGACTACAAATGTCAGTTTTTCACCCTTCTGCTTGACTTGTATTTTTCTGGGATTTCGCTGTAGATAGTTTAATATAGCAGAGAAGATGGGTAATTGATAGTAGGCTGAATTATTTTCCGCGGCAAAATGACCTATCAGCTTACCACCTTTGATAATGAGCTTGGAAAATCCAATATGTTTCGCCAGCCATTTTACACGAACTGAATAGAGTAGCGCTTCAACGGGCTGTGGAACAGGTCCAAACCTATCCTCTAGTTCAAGTTTAAAGATATCAAGTTCTTCCGTAGAGTCTATTGCGCCTAATCTTTGATATAGTTTAAGTCGCTCTTCGATGTTATTGACATAATGATCCGGAATGAGTAATTCTAGATCCGAGTCTATTTGTACCTCATCAACAAAGTCAGATCCTTTCTCTTTGACTTTTTGCTCATAGAGGTCTTGGAATTCATTTTCTTGTAATTCTTTGACTGCCTCGGCCAGAATTTTCTGGTAAGTATCAAAGCCCATATCTGATATAAATCCGCTTTGTTCTCCTCCAAGCATATCCCCAGCACCTCTGATCTCCAAATCTTTCATAGCGATTTTGAAACCGCTTCCAAGATCCGTGAATTGTTCCAGGGCTTTAAGGCGTTTTCTAGCCTCATCTGTGAGTGTGGTGAGCGGTGGTGTGATGAGCTTACAAAACGCTTTTTTGTTGGAACGCCCTACACGGCCGCGCATCTGATGCAAGTCTGACATTCCAAAATGGTTGGCATTATTGATCAGAATGGTATTGGCATTAGGAACGTCGAGTCCACTTTCTATAATAGAGGTTGCAACGAGCACATCAAATTTACCATCCATAAAGTCGAGCATGACTTTTTCAAGTTTCTTACCATCCATTTGTCCATGTCCAATTCCTATGGATGCGTCTGGTACAAGCCTACTAATCATGCCAGCTACTTCCTGAATATTACTAACGCGATTGTTGATAAAGAATACTTGTCCACCACGCTGAATCTCATAGCTAATAGCATTGCGAATGGCTTCTTCATTGAATCCTATAAGTTCCGTTTCAATGGGTTGTCTGTTCGGCGGAGGAGTAGTCATGATACTCAAATCACGTGCTGCCATTAGAGAGAACTGAAGTGTTCTTGGGATGGGCGTGGCAGTTAGTGTAAGGGTATCTACATTCACCTTGAGTGATTTTATTTTGTCTTTTACTCCTACCCCGAATTTTTGTTCTTCATCTATGATTAACAGACCTAAGTCTTTGAATATAACAGATTTACTGACAAGCTTGTGGGTTCCTATGAGTATGTCTATTTCTCCTGTCGCTAACTTTTTAACAGTCTCCCTCTGTTGTGCAGCACTGCGGAATCTATTGATGTAATCTACCGTGACTGGAAAATTACTTAGTCGCTGTGTAAAGGTCTTGAAGTGCTGGAAGGCCAGTATGGTGGTAGGTACTAATACAGCGACTTGTTTCCCGTTGGCGGCAGCTTTGAATGCTGCGCGTATAGCGATTTCAGTCTTACCGAAACCAACATCGCCACAGATCAGTCGGTCCATAGGCATCGTACTCTCCATATCCTTTTTAATGGCCTCAGTAGAGCTTACCTGATCAGGAGTGTCTTCATAGACGAAGCTCGCTTCAAGTTCATGTTGTAAATAACTATCCGGTGCGCAGGGGAAGCCAATGGCTTCTTTTCTCTTGGCATAGAGCTGTATAAGGTCAAACGCAATTTTTTTAACTTTTGCTTTTGTCTTCTTTTTCAGTGTTTGCCATTGTGCACTACCTAATTTATGAAGTTGTGGTGCCGTGCCGTCTTTTCCGTTGTATTTACTGATTTTATGTAGAGAGTGTATGCTGACATATAGAATGTCATTGTCCCTATAAACTAGTTTAATTGCTTCTTGAATGGTACCGTTGTTGTCTACTTTTTGTAATCCACCGAACTTACCTACACCGTGGTCAACATGGGTTACAAAGTCGCCAAATTCAAGAGCATTGATTTGCTCCAGAGTTATGGCTTGTTTTTTTTGAGCGCCATTTTTTATATTGAACCGTTGGTAGCGATCGAATATCTGATGATCTGTGTACAGGTATAGTCCTGCATGACCATCCTCGAACCCTTCGTGCAGAGCGACCTCTGTTGTGCTATAGGTGGGCAGAAGTTTAATATCTTCAAAAATGGCAGCAAATCGCTGAATCTGCTTTGGGTTTGAACACATCAAAACTGTTTTGACATCAGTCTTCTCTGCGTTTAAAAGTGTTTGCGCAAGGAGTGAGAAATCTTTATTAAATGCACGTTGCGGTAATGCTTTACTCTCCATGGTTGTGCTGTGCCATTCTGGACGTCCAAATTCCACTCTCGAGTACTCCATAAGACTCCGCTTGAGTGCGCTTCCGGATAAGAAAAGCTCGCTTGGGGTTGCTCGTTTAATGGACTCCCCCAGATTGCCATAGGTTTCATGCGCCAGTTCCATGAGTCTTTCCAGCCGTGAAACGACCATGGACGGAGTGTCTACCCATATGATGGTGTCTTTTGGTAAATAAGTTAGGAAGGTGACTCGAGTCTCGAGGAAGGATTTATTTTCAACATTGGGTACGATACTCATTTTTGTAGCACGCCCAACCGCTCTTTGTGTTTCTATGTCGAAATAGCGAATACTCTCTACCTCATCGTCAAAGAACTCAACGCGATAGGGGTGGTCTTTTGAGAAAGAAAAAATATCAACTATTCCCCCACGAACAGAGAATTGACCTGGATGAACGACAAAGTCTACCCTTTCAAACTGATACTCAAAAAGGGCCTCGTTTAGGAATTCGAGACTAATACGCTCACCGACATGTAATTTTAAGGTATTAGTTTCTAGCTCCTTTCTAGTCACAACTTTTTCAAAAAGTGCATCGGTATAGGTGATCACTATCGGGGGACGACGTCTACTGCTTAAGTGATTTAATACTTCAGCGCGAAGTAGGACATTCGCATTGTCAGTTTGTTCTATTTCATACGGCCTACGGTAGGACGCTGGATAAAAATAACATGGTGCTTTCCCCAGTAGTTTCTCTAAGTCATTTTGTAAGTATGCGGCATCCTCTTTACTGTTAGTGACAATCAGTTGTGCCTTACCAGTACTGAGATAAGTAGCAGCTGTTAATACAGCAGTATGCGAGCAACTGGCCGCCCTAAAACCTATAGAAGCTTGAGTACCACTGTTAGAGGCAGAAATTAATTCTTTTACTAAGGGGTGATGGTCGTAAAGTGATAATATATCTGCCAGTTCCAATGCTTATTCTTCGTATTTGCGTAAAAACGCATGGGCCGTATCCACCATTTTAGGAGAGCCTATGAAGCATGGAACTCGTTCGTGCAATTCGCTCGGCTGAAGTTCCATAATTCTACGCTTTCCGTCTGTTGCGGTACCGCCTGCTTGTTCAACAATAAAGGCGAGTGGGTTACACTCGTACAGGAGCCTTAGTTTACCTTTTGGAGCCATAGTTCCTGTGGGATAAAGATAGACCCCACCTTTGATAAGATTGCGATGAAAATCAGAAACTAATGAGCCTATATATCTGGAGGTATATGGTCTTCCAGAGGCTTCGTCATATTCTTGACAATATTTGATATACTGTTTTACACCTTCAGGGAAATGAACATAATTCCCTTCATTAACACTGTATATTTTGCCTGTTTCAGGGATCTGCATATTGGGATGAGATAGACAAAACACCCCAATGCTAGGGTCTAGAGTGAATCCATTCACACCGCTCCCTGTGCTATACACAAGCATAGTGGATGAACCGTAGACAACATAACCAGCTGCAACTTGAGCGTCGCCAGGTTGTAGAAAATCTTCGAGTGTCACAGGGGTGCCAACGGGCGTTATTCTGCGGTAGATAGAGAAAATAGTCCCAACACTTACGTTTACATCAATATTGCTTGAACCGTCTAAAGGATCCATGAGAACTATATATTTTGCTTCGTGATGGATGTCGTCATCGAAGCTCACGAAGTATTCTTCTTCTTCTGAAGCGACCCCACAAACTTGTCCCATACTTCTGAGCGCACGCATAAAAGTGTCATTAGCGATAACATCTAATTTTTGCTGTGCTTCACCTTGAATATTCTCCCTGCCTATAGCACCCAGAATGTCAACAAGACCAGCCTTGTTGATTTCTCGGTTTACCACCTTAGCGGCTAGTCGAATAGAGGTTAACAAATGACTAAGTTCCCCAGTTGCATAGGGGAAATCTTGTTGGTTCTCAACAATGAATTCGCCGAGGGTAGTTGGTTGTACCATGGTTAGTGGATAATGGTTTGTAATAGGTCCTCGCAAGTTACGTTAATATGGCTTTAACTCGAAGTTCAAAACCTTACCTTTACAACCATGAGGTATAATGGACAAGTACGAGCTAAAAAGCACTTGGGTCAGCATTTTTTAAAGGACGAATCCATCGCGGAACGTATCGCGAACGTGGTTCCTTTTGACGGAGTTGATAAGGTGTTGGAAGTGGGACCCGGAATGGGGGTCATGACGAAGTATTTATTACGAATGCCTCATGTAGAGACATGGGTAGTAGAAATAGATAGAGACAGCGTAAGTTATCTGAAGGCAAACTATAATGCTATCAGTGCTCGGATACTGGAAGAAGATTTTTTAAAGTGGAACCCCTCGTTAACATTTGGGGACGAACGTTTTGCGTTGATCGGTAATTTCCCCTATAATATATCTTCTCAAATAGTATTTAAAGTACTCGAGAACCGAGATCAAATCCCGCTGTTTGGGGGTATGTTCCAAAAGGAAGTTGCCCAAAGATTATGTGCTGGACCCTGTCTCTTATACACATCTGACGCTGCCGACGAATAGAGAGGTGTAGATCT
>OJHK01001295.1_pt1 | contig 11999 bp, 9 predicted proteins | sample 1595161 | NCBI WGS metagenome assembly OJHK01 (sample SAMN05416842, study PRJEB24817) | seawater metagenome | isolation source: Sea water | place: Canada:Atlantic | collected 2013-07 | reverse complement strand
CAGCGTCAGATGTGTATAAGAGACAGGTTGTGGCTATACCGGCAGGATGATCGCTGGTTCCTGCATGGGTTCTTTGCCTGATGCTGGAAATTTCTACGGGAGGTCTGCAAAAAAAAACTTCCGCCTATATCGAGCTCCAAGCCCTCACCGCATTCAGCTTCCGGGAAGGCGCAAGCCTGCCAGAGGAAATTGCCCGCCGTGCAGCTGAATTGGGACATGCCGCCGTTGCCGTCGCGGACCGAAACAGTCTTGCTGGTGTGGTGCGGGCGCATATGGGTGCCAAGCGAGCTGACCTCAGGGGCATTATTGGCGCGCGGCTGGATCTGGCAGATGGGCAGAGCCTGCTGGCATATCCGGAAGACCGTGCCGCCTATGGCCGCCTCTCCCGGCTTATCACCACAGGCCGACGTCGGGCACCTAAGGGGGAATGCGAACTCTATCCAGCCGATGTGTTGGATTACGGCGATGGCTTGATCCTGCTTATGCTAGCCCCCCGTGAGTTAGATGCAGACTTCGCTCGCAACTTGGCGGATTGGCGCACCGCATTGGGTGACCGTGTATATCTGGCAGCATCCCGCGCCCTTGGCGGCGACGACAAGGCCCGCCTCTCCGCTCTGGCTGAATTGGCGATTGAGACTGGCGCACCCATGGTCGCCACCGGAGATGTACTCATGCATGCGCCTGAGCGCCGGGTTCTGGCAGATATCCTCTCCTGCATACGGCTAATCTGCACGGTGGATGAACTTGGCCGCAATCATCAAATCAACGGTGAACGGCACCTGAAATCCGCCGCCCAAATGCTGCGCCTGTTTGAAGGCCATGAACACGCCGTTCACCGCACTTTGGAAGTAGCTGACCGGTGCCGATTTAGCCTGGACGAACTCCGCTACGAATACCCGGATGAGCCAGTGCCGCCGGGCATGAGCCCCCAAGAGTACTTGCGGCAGGAAACGTGGCGCGGCGCTAAGCAGCGGTTTCCAGGCGGCGTTCCAGAGAAAGTACGCGCCGGAATTGAACATGAGCTCAAGCTCACCAACCAGCTCAATTATGCGCCTTATTTCTTGACTGTGTATGACATCGTACTGGAAGCTCGGCGCCTTGGAATTCTCTGCCAAGGCCGTGGATCGGCAGCGAATTCAACCGTCTGCTACTGCCTTGGCATCACTTCTGTGAATCCCACAGAAGCGGACTTGTTATTTGAGCGCTTCATTTCTGTGGAGCGTGGCGAGCCGCCCGATATCGACATTGATTTCGAGCATGAGCGACGCGAAGAAGTCATCCAATATATCTACAAGCGCTATGGCCGTGAACGCGCTGGCCTGGCCGCGACCGTCATTCACTACCGGGGGCGGAGTGCGGTGCGGGAGGTTGGCAAAGCCATGGGGCTTTCTGCTGATACGGTCTCAGCGCTTGCTTCGCAGACCTGGGGATGGTCGTTAGAAGGCGTTGATTTGGAACAGGCGCGAGAGATCGGCCTTGACCCAAATGACCGGCGGCTCCGTCTCACGCTTGCCATCGCCAATCAACTGATCGGCTTTCCGCGCCATCTTTCCCAGCATGTTGGCGGGTTCGTCATTACCCAGGGCAGGCTGGATGAACTTGTGCCCGTAGAGAACGCGGCGATGGATGATCGCACCGTCGTTGAGTGGGATAAGGACGACCTGGATGCGCTGGGCATCCTGAAGATCGATATCCTGGCGCTCGGCATGTTGAGCGCGCTCCGCAAGGGCTATGGGATGATCCAGCAGCACTATGGCAAGCGCTTTGACCTGGCGACAACGCCGCGCGAAGATCCCGCCACATACGAAATGCTTTGCCAGGCGGATAGTCTTGGCGTGTTTCAGGTGGAAAGCCGGGCGCAGATGGCGTTCCTACCGCGCATGCGCCCTCGCACGTTCTATGACCTCGTGATTGAGGTCGCGATTGTTCGGCCCGGCCCTATTCAGGGGGATATGGTGCATCCTTATATCCGGCGTCGGAATAAGGAGGAACCGGTGGAATATGCCTCTCCCGCGCTGAAAGAGGTGCTGGGGCGCACACTTGGCGTGCCGTTATTCCAGGAGCAAGCGATGAAGATCGCTGTCGTTGCTGCCGGGTTCACGCCCGGTGAGGCTGACGGCCTACGTCGCGCCATGGCGACTTTCCGGCATATGGGCACAATTCAAAGCTTCCGCGACAGGTTCCATGCTGGCATGAAGGCCAATGGCTATGACGAAGCCTTTGCGGAACGCTGCTTCTCGATGATTGAAGGCTTCGGCGAATATGGTTTTCCGGAAAGCCATGCGGCCAGCTTTGCATTGCTGGTTTATGCGTCGGCCTGGATGAAGCGGCATTACCCAGATGTATTCGCCTGCGCGCTGTTGAACGCCCAACCACTGGGCTTCTATGCGCCAGCCCAGATCGTGCGGGATGCGCGGGAGCATGGTGTTGAAGTGCGGCCTGTCGATGTCAATTATTCGACATGGGATTGCACATTGGAGCCAGCGCTTAGCGGCGAATATTACGCGCTTCGATTGGGCCTCCGCCAAATCAAAGGCTTCAAAGAAGGTGATGCTGAATGGCTGGAAGCCGCGCGCGGCAATGGCTATCGCACACCGGAGGATCTGTGGCGTCGCGCTGGTATCCGCCCCGCAACGGTTGAGCGGTTGGCAAAGGCTGATGCGTTCGGCTCCATCGACATGAGCAGGCGAACGGCGCTTTGGGAAACCGCGGCACTTGGTGATGCGCCCTTGCCCTTGTTCGAGGCTGCGGGCGAGGCTGACTACGGCTGGGAAACATCTGTCACACTGCCAACGCCGACGCTCGGTGAAGAGGTTTATGAGGATTACGCGCAACTCCGCCTCAGCCTGAAGGCGCATCCTCTGGCGATCCTCCGTCCAGGGCTGCGCGACGTAGCGCCGAATGAGCGATTGGCAACGGATCCGCTCGATAAACCCATCACTGTTATGGGGCTTGTTCTCGCTCGCCAGCGACCGGGCAGTGCGAAAGGTGTGATCTTTGCGACACTGGAGGATGAGACGGGTGTGGCTAATATCATCGTTTGGCCGAAGGTATTTGAAGCGCACCGCCGCATCGTGCTGACTTCACGACTGTTGAAAGTGACCGGGCGGCTACAGCGTGCAGGCATTGTTATCCATCTGGTGGCGGATAAGCTGGAGGATATGTCCTACCTGCTAGATGAACTTTCAATTGGCGGCGGGTTTAAAACAGAAACCTCTGCCGCTGACGAAGCCCGGCGCCCGCCAAGGCCTGATCCACGCACAAAGCCCAAACACGTTCCCCGCGCCCGGCACCCTCGCGAGCAGGCAAAGGTGCTATTCCCCAGCCGTGATTTCAAATAGCGGAGCCGCTAGAGAGCATTGGCGATGATGTAGAGCCCAAGCGCGAGCAATGCCCAGAAGAAGACTTTGCGGAACAGCGCTTCTGACAAACGCTTCCGTACCTGCTGGCCAAGCACCATCCCAATCAGCGCGGGGATAACGCCTGCCAGCGATACAATGCCCAGTTCAGCAGACAGCATTCCACCGCCTTGCAACGCCACAGCAAGCGCAATGGTCGATAGCGAGAAAAGGACGCCCATCGCTTGCACCAGCACGTCACGGCTCAAGCCAATCGCTTGCAGGAACATCACGCCGGGCATGACAAAAGACCCCGTCATCCCCGTCAGCACGCCATTGGCGACGCCCAACACAGGGCCCGCCCAAGTTTCTTGCGCTCTGGACAAGGTGAGACGGATGCCTGCCAGATTGAGGGCCGCATAGATGGCGACAAGCACGCCAAGCAGCAATGTCATCAGTCTATGGTCGACCTCGACAAAGATAAGTCCACCAACCCAGACCAGTAGGACAGCCGGCACCAGAAAAGGCCAAAGCCGCCGCAGGATTAGCATCAGGTTCCCGCCAACAACGCCCTGCCAGAGGTTTGTCACGAAAGATGGAATGAGTAGCAGCGCCATCGCCTGCGGCAGATCAAGCGCCACGGTCAGCGCCGCCAGTGTGATCGTCGGCAAGCCTAGGCCGATGACGCCTTTGACGAGACCTGCAACGACAAAGGTTGCGGCAATGACTATCAGTGGCAGGTCTTCCAACGCCTCAGTCCTTCAAGCGATCGAGAAACGGTGATGGCTCTATAAGAGCCCAACGGTCCGGAATAACGTTGGACAGGGAACGGACTTCGGACGGCGTGAATGCCATGACCCGCTTAGCACCCGGCAGTCCTGCGCATGCTTCAACATTCCAGCGTATTTCTGCGCCCCCAGTCATCTGCAAAACCCGCCCCGTCTCCCAATCGGGGATGAGCAGGCCAGCCGCAGAATTTGCCTCAATATTGCCAAGGGTGTTGAAGAAGTTGTTGCCAGCGTAATCCGGCCAAGACAAAGCCCCGTCTTCCTCCAGCCTCAGGAATCCCCGCTTGCCGCCACGATGAGATACATCGGCACCGTCCGCGACGGCGGTTGCGATAAAGAATGTATCCGCCCGAGCAATCAGCTCTCTGTCGTCTGCATTGAGCGCAGTTCGGGTCTCCAGCAAGGCGGCCCCTGGTTCCAACGCAGCAATGGCTTCCCGTGTTTGAATATATTTCGGGCAATTACCGAATGCGTGGATCACGTCGAGGGCAAATCCATCGCCATCAATACCTGACACCAAGCCATTCACCCGGTTCCGCCGCCGCGTCTCCCACTGCAGACCAAGACACCCGACAGACAAGCCGTCACGCAGGACAGCCGCAAGTGGATCGCCGGGCAAAGGCAAGGCATTGATCCGCAAACGCCGCTCATCCAGCGCATGACTAAAGTCCGGTGTGCCAGTCAGGATGGATGCCCAGGGCTTGCCGCCAGCATCCAGGAACCCGGTGAAAAGCATGGGCAGCAGCGTGTAGAAGTCCTGATTCTGTTCAATCAGATGGTCCCGAATAGAATGTGCGGCCGAACGCTCTGCGCGCTCGTGAACGCCAACGCGTTCCTGCACAGCAATTTCGCCAGAATGAAACGGCGATGGGGCGGTCATGTGCTTGGGGGAGCAATAAACTCCATGCGGATACCGCCAGGGATCTTGCACATCATGTGACGCACGGGGCCTGCATTTAGTGGTTCTGGTGCGAATTCGATAGTGCATCCAGCGGCGGCCATCAGCTTTTCATGCAGACCATCCATCGCATCTGGAGAGACTTTCAGCGCCAGATGATGCAGGCCAATGCCGGTCTTGCGGTCAAACGGCGTTGCTGTCGCAGGATTATCTGCGCGCCATAGGGTGATCATCAGTGATCCATCGCTGACAAAAATTGCTGGATATTCTGGCTTGCTGCCAATTTCATCAAAGCCCAGTACATCGACAAAAAAGTCCCGTGCTGCTTCGTAATCTGGGACAGTTAAGCCAATGTGGTGTGCGCCTTCAGTGATCGCCATGTCGTCATTCCCTTTGCTAATTCATCACACTAGGCCCGGCTGCGCTGGACTTAAAGCCGCTGGCTGGTATGTCTCTTGTGTCGAATACGCAAAGGATAGACCGCCCTATGTCTGAGCCCCACGCACTACCGTCAGGACACCCACCCCTGCCCGGTCCAAAGATCGGCGTATTGCTGCTGAATCTCGGCACGCCAGACGCCACAGATTACTGGTCTATGCGGCGCTACTTGTCCGAATTCCTGTCCGACAAGCGCATTATTGAGCTACCCAAGCTGCTTTGGCAGCCCATTCTGCAGGGCATTATCCTGACCGTTAGGCCGAAGAAGTCGGGCCATGCCTATGCGCAGATTTGGAATAAGGAGCTGAACGAATCCCCGCTCCGGACTACTACTCGGGATTTGACTGAGAAAACAGCCGCACTGCTGCAGTCAAGGCATCCTAATCTGATGGTCGATTGGGCCATGCGCTACGGGCAGCCATCTACGGGTGATGCTATTCGCCGGATGATTGATGCCGGGTGCGACCGCCTGCTGCTCGTGCCGCTATATCCGCAATACAGTGCCGCCACGACGGCGACTGCGTGCGATCAGGCATTTCGCCAGTTGATGCAAGAACGCTGGCAACCCGCTGTTCGCACAGCCCTGCCCTGGTTCGACCACCCAGACCATATCGACCTTTTGGCGAAATCTGTTGAGGCACACTATGCTAGCCTCGACTGGACCCCAGACGTACTGATCGCCTCATTCCACGGACTTCCGAAAGAGTATTTTGACAAGGGTGATCCCTATCATTGCCATTGCGCGAAGACCGCCCGCTTGCTCCGTGAACGTCTTGGCTGGCCAGAGGACAAACTGGTCATGGCGTTCCAATCCCGCTTCGGCCCAAAGGAGTGGCTGCAGCCCTACGCCGACGAAACAATCCGCGCATTGCCGGGCAAAGGTGCCAAGAACGTCGCCATGATCTCGCCGGGTTTTGTAGCGGATTGTGTGGAAACGCTAGAGGAACTCGCGATTGGCCTGCAGGAAGAATTCCTTGAGGCTGGCGGTGAAAACTTCGCATATGTCCCCTGCCTGAACGATGACGATGGTCAGGCAGAGTTCATGGCGAATTTGGCGGTACGTGAATTGGGCGGGTGGCTGTGAACGCAGCGCTTCCGATCATCCAGGAGCTTTCGATATACGACTATATCGGCCTTGGAATGCTCATCTTGGGGTGGCCTATCTACGACCACTTTGCTGATTCAAGAAGGCTGGATATTCCAGACTTCACACGCGCTGCTGTCAAATTCAGGCATGAATGGATGCACCGGGCCGTTCGCCGTGATCCGCGGATCGCTGATACGCATATTATCGCCATCCTAACGCGCAATGTGGGCTTTTTTGCCAGCACCACCGTTTTGATCCTTGCTGGCATGGTGACGCTGCTCGGCGCAGGCGAACGAGCGCACTCGGTTACCTACTCTCTGCCTTTCGTGACACAGACGAGCTTGGCGCTCTGGCAAGCAAAAATGCTGATTGTTACCGCACTTTTCGCCTATGCCTTCTTCACCCTTACTTGGAGCCTTAGGCAGTGGAACTATTGCGCGATCGTGCTGGCTGCGACCCCATTCACTGATGATGATGCAGTCTTGGATGATTATGGCGGGCGCGCTGCACGCCTAGCCAATTTGGCTGGTGGGCATTTTAATAAGGCGCTCCGAGCGTACTACTACGCGCTGGCACTCATCGCGTGGTTTGTTGATCCGGCGCTATTCATTTCTGCAACGGCCTTGGTGCTTTGGGTGCAGTTCAGGCGCGATTTCCGTTCGAATACATTTAAAGTTCTGGACGCTGCTCGTACAGCTCCAGATGCTAGAGAACCCAAAGGGCCTTAGCGCTAAAAGAAGAACAGTAAGTCTCTACAGAGCATTGTTACTTCTACGCTTTCGGTTTCCCAAACGCTCCGACTGCGCGCAGTTCTGCGATCTTGTCGGCGCTGTAACCAAGCACCTCAGCCATCATTAAATCTGTATGAGCGCCGAGGGTTGGGATTTCCGTTGGCGCTACGACCGGTGTCTCAGATAGGCGAATGGGTGAAGCCACAAGGTCCACCATCTCACCATCAAACTTGACTGGCACCAGCATATTTCGGCCCGTCGCCTCGTCAGAATGTACTGCTTCCATTGGGGAACGGACACTGCCTGCGGGGACGCCCGCTTTGCGCATTACCTGCACCCAATGTTCGCGATTGTTCGTTCTGAAGATCGCGTCAATCGTTGCCTCAAGCGGTTCGCGGTTGGCCTGCCGAGTGGCGAGAGACGCATACCTTGGGTCCTCCAGCATATCGGGTCGTTTCAGGACATCGCGGCAGAATTTTTCAAACTGACGGTCATTCCCAACCACGATCATGATCGGGCCATCTGAGCACTGATAAACCCCAAGCGGCACAAGCGCATGAGATTTGTTGCCCATACGCGGTGGGTCCTCACCAATCAGCTGAGGGTGCGCTGCGACATAGCCAAGGGCCGAAAGCATGGAATCGAACAGCGACACATCTACAAACTGCCCTCTGCCCGTGCGATGGCGGGCTTCCAGTGCCGCCAGAATGCCCATGCCTGCATGGAGGCCTGTATAGCTGTCGCCGATTGATCCACCCGCCTTTTGCGGCTCTACATCCGCCGGGCCAGTTAGGTACATCATGCCGGATTCAGCTTGAGCAATCGGGTCATACCCTGCGACGAGTTTGAAGGGGCTGGTATGACCATACCCGGAGATTGAGCAATAGATCAGGCGCGGATTGACCTCTGCCATCGCGGCATAATGCAAGCCATATCGTTCCATGACATCGGGGCGGAAATTCTCCACCAGGATATCTGCCTTTTCGGCCAGTGCGCGGCAGACATCTTGGCCCGCTTCGGTTGTGATATCGATTTCGATACTTTTCTTGTTGCGGTTTAGGCCAACAAAGCCCGGCGCATCCTTCTTCCATCCCGCAGGACGGTAATGCCGCATATCATCGCCGACACCGGGGGCTTCTACCTTAATAATCAGAGCGCCAAGGTCGCCCAATATCTGGGTCAGGAACGGACCTGCGATAACCCGTGAGAAATCCAAGACCGTAAGGCCTGCGAGTGGGCCGGATTGAGCATTATTCGACATTGGCGCTTCCCTTGTTTCAGTGGATAGCCTATGCGCAAGCATCAATCACGCCTAGCGCCATAAACTTGAGGTTGGTGATGACAACGCTGCTTGCCCGGAATGCCGATATTCTCGTCACCATGGATGCCGCCCGCCGCGAAATTCAAGGCGGTGGCTTCTTCGCACGGGACGGCGTGATTGAAGTGGTCGGTACCAATGCAGACTTGCCTGAAAGCGCCGACGAAATCATCGACTTATCCGGTCTGATCGCCACACCGGGTTTGATCAATACGCACCATCATTTCTACCAGAACTTAACCCGCGCCGTGCCTGCAGGGCAGGACGCAACGCTGTTTGGTTGGCTCCAAGCGCATTACCCGATCTGGGCGCGAATGGGGCCGGACGCTATACGCATTTCAGCTCTGGTGGCGCTTGCCGAATTGGCATTAACGGGCTGCGTCTGCTCGTCCGACCATCTCTATATGTTCCCGAATGGCGCCAGGCTGGATGATGAGATTGAGGCGGCCGAGATGATCGGCGTTCGCCTGCACGCAGCCCGCGGCTCCATGAGCATTAGCGAGAGTGACGGCGGACTGCCACCAGACAGTCTAGTTGAAAATGAAGCCGCCATTCTGAAAGACAGCCTGAGGGCCATCCAGACCTGGCATGACCCGAACCCGGGCGCGATGATCCGTGTCGCCGTCGCCCCCTGCTCGCCATTCTCTGTCAGCCAGGGCTTAATGCGAGACGCTGCGATGTTGGCCCGGGATCAGGGCGTGATGCTGCACACCCACTTGGCTGAAAATGACGATGATGTCGCTTATTCCCACGACCGGTTTGGGTGCAGTCCGGGAGACTAAGCTGCAGATGTCGGCTGGGTTGGCGACGATGTGTGGCATGCCCATTGCGTCAAGCTTGATGCCCGTGAGATCGCGCTTTTCGCAGAACATGGCGTAAGCGTCGCCCATTGCCCATGCTCGAACATGCGGCTTGGCAGTGGCATTGCTCCAATCGGTGAGATGCTGCAGGCGGGCGTCAATGTAGGATTAGGCGTTGATGGCTCTGGATCTAACGATTCAGGCCATATGATGAATGAAGCACGACAAGCGATGCTATTGCAGCGGGTCGCCCATGGCGGCGATGCAATGAGCGCCCGGACCGCTCTTGAACTGGCAACGCGAGGTGGTGCCAAGGCGCTTGGGCGTGATGACTTAGGTTCAATAGAAATTGGCAAGCGCGCTGACTTTGCAGCCTTCAAGGCGTCAGAACTCGCACTTTCTGGTGCCTGGGATCGGGTGGCGGGATTACTGCACGCTGGCCCGCTACAGGCGTGGCATACGGTGATTGAGGGTAAATTCGTGGTTCAAGAAGGCCAGGTCGTCACAATCGACCTGCCAAGCGTTCTAGCGGCTCACCACCAGCTATCTGTCGGCCTTATGAACGACTAGCTATGGGAATTGGGGCGATGGCAAAGCAGTGCCGGTACGTATGCCCCTCACCCGCACGATCAGGTGTTGAGGTGAACAGGACTGGCGATGAAGCGGAGCGATTGTTCTTTTAGAACAATGCCCTGCCCCATCGCCGTTACATCCCGTCGATAGTCGAGCGTTACTTCGGCAATGCGCCGTCAACGCCTTCAACATAGAAGCCCATACCTGCCAGATCGCCATCGCTCGCGGTCTCACCAGCTTTCAGCCAGGGCGTGCCGTCCTGCTTGTTGATCGGGCCAGTGAAGGAGTGGCGCTTACCAGCGACGATATCGTCGACAGCTTGCTGCGCCATTGCTTTTACGTCAGCCGGGATTTTATCGGAGAATGCGGCAATGCCGACCATGCCTTGCTTGATGCCATCCCACGTATCCTGGCTTTCCCAGGTTCCGTCCATGGCAGCCTTAACCCGAGCGATATAATACGGTGCCCAATCATCAATGATTGAGGTCAATTGTGCATTCGGGCCGAACTTGATCATGTCTGATGCCTGACCAAATGCATGGATGCCACGCTCTTCTGCGATCTGCATAGCAGCCGGGGAATCTGTGTGCTGCATCAGGATGTCGGCACCTTGGTCGATCAGGGCTTTGGCAGCGTCTGCTTCCTTACCTGGATCGAACCAGGTGTTGACCCAAACGATCTTCATTTTGACGTCTGGATTGACGCTCTTCGCCGCCAGATATGCTGCGTTGATGCCGCGCACGACTTCCGGGATTGGGAATGACGCGATGTAACCAATCGTATTGGATTTGGTCATCTTACCGGCGATCAAGCCAATGACCGTGCGGCCTTCATAGAAGCGCGCGGAATACGTGGAAACGTTCTTCGCCCGCTTGAAGCCTGTCGCATGCTCAAATTTCACTTTCGGGAAGGTTTTAGCGACTTTGAGCGTTGGGTTCATGAAACCGAATGACGTCGTGAAGATCATATCATGGCCGCTTCTGGCCAATTGCTGGATCACACGGGTCGCATCTGGACCTTCGGAAACGTTCTCGACATAGGTGGTTTTCACCTTGTCGCCGAACTCGGCCACAACCGCTTTGCGGCCCTGCTCGTGCTCATAGGTCCAGCCATGGTCGCCGACTGGGCCGACATAGACGAAACCGATTTTCATCGGATCGTCAGCCAGCGCCGCGCCGCCTACAAAGGCCGCGACCGAGAAGGCCGCCAGCTTGGAAATCATTCGCTTCATAAAGTCGCCCCCGTTTTGATTCTTGCGAGTCGTTCGATATCAGGATGATGCATAAAACGAGCGGCCAAGACAGGCCGGAGCGTTCAATTTTGCACGGGTTTTATCGTAGGAAATCACCGTGAGCACCAAAATGGTTACAAGATAGGGCAGCATCGAGAGATATTGCGACGCAATTTCGATGCCCAGCCCCTGAATGTGTAGCTGTATAAGTGTCACGCCACCAAATAGATAGGCGCCCATCAGCGCGCGCGCAGGACGCCAAGCAGAAAACACAACGATAGCCAGCGCAATCCATCCACGCCCAGCGGTCATGTTTTCGACCCAAAGCGGTGTTTGCACGATGGATAGGTATGCGCCGCCAAGCCCAGCACATGCGCCGCCAAATGCAATCGCCGCCATGCGTACCATCACAACCCGGTAGCCAATGGCGTGCGCCGCGTCATGATTGTCTCCAACAGCCTTCAAGATTAACCCGGCGCGCGTTCGGTTCAAGAACAGGGTGACGCCAAAGACCATCACCACCGACAGATAAACCAGCGGATCATGGACGAATAGGATTGGGCCAATGAATGGGATTTCAGATAACAGCGGAATTGGCAGTACAGGCAAAGCTGGTGTCGTTTCGCCGGAATAGCCCTGGCCGATGAGAGCCGCGACGCCGAGGCCAAAAATCGTGAGTGCTAGGCCTGTCGCTACCTGATTGGACATCAAGAACTGTGTCAGCAGCCCGAACACAGAGGCTGCAAGCGCTCCTGCCCTGTCTCTTATACACATCTGACGCTGCCGACGAATAGAGA
>OJHK01001294.1_pt1 | contig 12002 bp, 9 predicted proteins | sample 1595161 | NCBI WGS metagenome assembly OJHK01 (sample SAMN05416842, study PRJEB24817) | seawater metagenome | isolation source: Sea water | place: Canada:Atlantic | collected 2013-07 | reverse complement strand
CTTCAATCACAGGCCCACCGAAAACCTCTTGAAAGTATTACGCAAGTGGGCAAACCTCTGAACAGAAACCCTTAGCTAGGCCAGCACCAAAATTTTTGTAGGGATGCCTGAGTGACCCATTGTGCTCTCCTAGCTTGGTTCCTGTTGGATGAATTACTGTCTCGTTACTGCTGAAGAATTTCAAATAAATAAAGGAGTACAGGTGATGCACGTCACATAGTGTGATCAGTATTAGTCCAGCTAAAGATTCAGGCGTCACAAAAGGGTCTAAAGTGAAATTTGAACCTGAATCTAAGCACTTTAAGACTCAAATAATTCAGCAAGCGATCACCGATTACGCAGATGCGTTTAGCCCTATGCCTATAACCAGCATAGTCTTGCCAGCGAATGACCACACACTCGGAGAAAACCTATGCCTAAGTTCCTTCTTGGCCTGCTCGCCGCCCTTTTGATTTCCAACGCGGCGCAAGCAGATACCTCCAACCTTGTCCGCAAGCAGAGCCCCTATTCAGCTGAGGAAACGCTGAACCGGCTCGAAGCAATCGTACTTAGCAAGGGTGCCACCGTGTTCGCGCGTATCGACCACGCCGCGGGTGCCATGAAAGCCGACGCGAAGCTTCGCCCAACGGCGGTGCTCATCTTCGGCAACCCAAAGCTCGGCACGCCGATTATGCTAAAATCGCAGGAAGCTGGCTTGGACCTGCCGATGAAAGCGCTCGCCTATGAGGACGCAAACGGCAAGATGTGGCTGATGTATCGCCAGCCGCAGTCCATGGGTGCCGCGCACGGCATCGCCGTCAACGCGCCTGAGACGATGAAGGTTGCTAAAGTACTGGATGCACTGAAAAACGCTGCTATCAAGCAGTAACGCGCTAGGCTGCTTTCTTGCCCGCGTCCAGGGGGTCATACCCCAGGACCGGGCGCAGCCAGCGCTCAACGTCTACGATTTCCATGCCTTTGCGCTGGGCGTAGTCCTCAACCTGATCCCGCTCGATCCTTGAAACGCCGAAATAGCTGGCGTCAGGGTGAGCGAAATACCAGCCTGATACGGCCGCACCCGGCTGCATCGCAAAGCTCTCCGTGAGCGTTATGCCAGCGGCTTCCGGCGCATTCAGCAGGCGGAACAGCGTCTCTTTCTCAGTATGGTCCGGGCAAGCTGGATATCCGGGTGCCGGACGGATGCCATGATAGCGCTCACGAACTAATTCCTCGTTCGAGAGGCTTTCATCCAGCGCATAACCCCATAGTTCCTGGCGCACACGCTCATGCATGCGCTCGGCGAACGCTTCAGCCAGCCGGTCAGCCAGTGCCTTCAGGAGGATGCTGTTGTAGTCGTCATGATCTGCCTCATAGGCTTTGGCCAGGGTTTCGGCCTCTGCGCCTGATGTGACAGCAAATCCACCCATATAGTCCGCAATGCCAGAACCAGATTCAGCAACAAAATCGGCCAAGCAATCATACGGCCTGTCATCCCGCTTCAGCACTTGCTGGCGTAGGCAACGAATGTGTTCCAACACCGCGCCGCGTTCCTCGTCCTGATAAAGTGCTATGTCGTCCCCAACCCGCTGAGCAGGCCAGAAACCGATAACAGCGCGCGGCGTAAGCAGCTTCTCACTAACAATCTGGTCCAGCATGGCCTGCGCGTCCTTGAAGAGCGAACGCGCGGCCTCCCCGACTACGCTGTCCTCCAAGATACGCGGGTAGGTGCCTGCGAGTTCCCAGGTGCGGAAAAACGGCGTCCAATCGATGCGGCTGACCAGTTCTTCCAGCGGATAATCCTCAAAAGCGCGGGTCCCGAGGAAGCTTGGCGTCTGCGGCGTATAGCTATCCCAGGAAACAGCCCGGGGCCGGCCACGGGCTTCCGTAAGTGGCACTTTGCGGACAGTTTTGCCGCCAGCGCGAGCAACGCGGATGCCTTCATATTCAGTGCGGACATCCGCTGCAAAATCGCTCGACTTTTCAGGCGATAGCAGCGACGAGCAAACGCCAACGGCGCGGGATGCATCCAGCACATGCACAACGGGCTTTTCATAGGCAGGCTCAATCCGCAGTGCGGTGTGCGCTTTGGATGTCGTGGCACCGCCGATTAGCAATGGCACATGGAAATCCTGACGTTGCATTTCAGCGGCGACATTCACCATCTCATCCAGCGACGGCGTGATCAGGCCGGACAAGCCGATGATGTCCGCATTTTCCCTCTTTGCTGTTTCCAGAATTTTCTCAACTGGCGTCATAACGCCGAGGTCTATCACTCTGTAATTATTACATTGAAGCACGACGCCAACGATATTTTTGCCAATATCATGTACGTCACCCTTCACGGTCGCGAGCACGATGGCACCGGCATCTTTGGCGTCGCCTTCCTGCTTTCCAGCCTCAATATAGGGCGTCAGATAAGCGACAGCCTGCTTCATCACACGTGCAGATTTTACCACCTGGGGCAGGAACATCTTGCCAGCGCCGAACAAGTCACCAACGACATTCATCCCGGCCATCAGCGGGCCTTCAATCACATCCAGCGGGCGGGTCGCCCTTGCCCGCGCCTCTTCTGTATCCGCCTCGACATAGGTGTTCACACCACGGACGAGGGCGAGTTCCAGGCGCTTCTCAACCGGCTCTTCGCGCCACGCAAGGTCCTCCTGGAAGCCAGCCTTGCCCTTCCCACCCCGGAACCGCTCTGCGATCTCCAGCAGCCGCTCTGTGCCATCTGCGCGGCGATTCAGGATGACATCCTCCACCCGCTCGCGGAGTTCAGGCTCAATATCGTCGTAAACGTCTAGCTGGCCAGCGTTGACGATGCCCATGTCCATGCCAGCCTGGATCGCGTGATACAGGAAGACAGAATGCATGGCCCGGCGGACGATCTCATTGCCCCGGAATGAGAATGAAACGTTCGAGAGGCCGCCTGAAATATGCACAAGCGGCATTTTCTGCTTGATCTGCCGCGTCGCTTCAATGAAGGCGACGGCGTAGTCATCATGCTCTTCAATGCCCGTAGCGACGGCGAAAATATTGGGGTCGAAGATGATGTCTTCCGGCGGGAAGCCCACCTCGTCCACCAGCAGCTTGTATGCGCGGGAGCAGATATCGACTTTGCGCTCAATAGTATCCGCCTGCCCCGTCTCATCAAACGCCATCACAACAACGGCGGCACCATAGCGGCGGCAAGCGCGCGCTTGCTCCAGGAACTGCTCTTCGCCTTCCTTCATGCTGATCGAGTTGACGATGGACTTACCCTGAACGCATTTCAGTCCGGCCTCAATCACAGACCATTTGGAGCTGTCGATCATGATAGGGACGGTCGCGATATCGGGTTCTGAGGCGATCAGGTTCAGGAACGTTTTCATGGCTGCTTCGGAATCAAGCAGGCCTTCGTCCATATTGATGTCAATGATCTGCGCGCCGTTCAGCACTTGTTGCCGCGCAACATCAAGTGCAGCGTCGTAATCATCTGACATGATGAGTTTTTTGAATTTAGCAGACCCGGTAATATTGGTCCGCTCACCGACATTGATAAAAGTAGGCTGCATCGTGGTTACGCCGCTGCTACGAAAGGCTCAAGGCCGGAAAGACGGAGACGCTTTGGCAAGCCGGGCATCTGGCGAGGTTTCTTGCCAGCGACCGCGTCTGCGATAGCGCGGATATGGTCCGGTGTTGTGCCGCAACAGCCGCCAACGATGTTCACAAGGCCAGAGTCCGCCCACTCTTGCAGATGTGCCGCCGTTTCATCTGGCTGCTCATCATATCCGCCTAAGTCATTGGGAAGTCCGGCATTTGGATAGGCAGAGACGGCAACATCCGCAACCCGCCCAATCGCCGCGATATGCGGCCGAAGCTGTTCTGCCCCAAGCGCGCAATTGAAGCCGACACTGAACGGTTCCGCATGCATGATCGAGTGCCAGAACGCTTCCGGTGTCTGCCCCGACAAAGTGCGGCCGGACATATCTGTAATCGTGCCAGAGACCATGATCGGCGTGTGGCGACCAATATCATCCTCCAGCGCTTTAAGGGCGTAGATGGCGGCTTTGGCGTTCAACGTGTCAAATACGGTTTCGACTAGGAAAAGGTCAACGCCGCCTTCCAGCAGCGCCCGTGCCTGTTCGGTATAGGCATCAACCAGTGTATCGAAATCCACATTCCGATTACCTGGATCATTCACATCTGGTGAGATTGAGGCCGTTCGGTTCGTTGGCCCCATCGCACCCGCAACGAAGCGGGGCTTCTCGTCCGTTGAGGAGGCGTCTGCTGCAGCACGAGCCAACTTGGCGCCATCCAGATTGATCCCAGCGACATGGGCTTCCATGCCGTAGTCAGCCTGGGCGATGGACGTTGCGTTGAAGGTGTTGGTCTTCACGATGTCTGCGCCTGCATCCAGATATTGGTCATGGATGTCGCGGATCGCCAACGGCTGCGTTAAATTCAGAAGATCATTATCGCCTTGAAGTGATTGATTCCATGTTTGAAATTTATCACCGCGAAACTGCTCTTCGTCATATTTCAGGTTCTGGATCATGGTGCCCATAGCGCCATCAATGACCAGCACCTGCTTAGCCGCCACGGCACGTAGCCGAGCGATCCGATCTTCTGGATTTTGCATTCCCGCACTCCTTTAAGCGCGCTGGTTATAGCACAATGCCTATATAAGCATATCTTTATATAGATTCCAGAAGCAGACGAATTTCCGCTTAATCCATACCTTCTGAAACAGCCCGCTTTAGCTTTTCTGCGGTTGATAGAATGAGATGAGATCAGACTCGATAATCTGCCAAATCACGATCGTCATCACGAGACCACCAATTGTGGCGATCAGTGCTTTCAGCTTGAGGCGAGGATTGGCTGGCGCGCTTTCAGCATGGCCAATCTCTGGATTCTCCAGCGGCCTGGCACCAAATGGCAGCGCCATGAAAAAGCAAAACCACCAGCAAAGAACGTATACGACGACTGCGCCCGCAATGGACATGAGTTGGTCCCTATCGTGTGAGTGGTTCGAGGCGATAAAGCGCGCCATCGCCCGCATCCATCAACAGATACACCAGACCGTCCGGCCCAACCGATACCTCTCGGATGCGGCCAATCGCGCCTTTCATCAATCGCTCCTCGGCAACGACCTTATCGCCATCCAATGTCAGCCGCGCTAGGAGCTGCGCCCGCAGCGCACCAACGAACAGACTGTTCTTCCAACCAGGGAATGCCGCGCCCTTGTAAAACGCCATTCCCGACGGCGCGATGGAGGGAACCCAGACATGCAGAGGAGACTCAAATCCCGGCCCAGTTCCGCTCGCTGCAATCTCGCCGCCTGAGTATTCGCGCCCGAACGTGACACGGGGCCAACCGTAATTTCGGCCTGATTTCAGCAGATTGACCTCATCCCCGCCCTTCGGCCCATGCTCATGCGCCCAAAGAACGCCCGTCACAGGATGCACGTCTAGTCCTTGCGGGTTCCGGTGACCGGAACTGAACAGTTCAGGCTTGCCGCCCGGCGGAATTCTGTAGACTGAACCCGCAGGATCAGCCTTGTTCTGGGCCCGCTCCCGCGCTCCACGGTCGCCAAAGGTCGCGTAAAGCGCGCCATCGGGCCCGAACCGCAGCCTGCCGCCAAAATGCACTGGGCTTCCGGATCGAGGAGCGGCCTCAAACAGAACATTCACGCTCGTGATCCGCCCACCTGCCAATGTCACAGAAGCGATCCGCGTGGCTGCCCCGCCATTACCGGCATAGGCGTAGGACATAACAATCTGCCCTGTTTTCGCGAAATCCGGCGTTGGCTTGACATCAAACAGACCGCCTTGGCCGTAATCAGCGACAGTTGGCAAACCCGCAACCGACCGTGCGCGCGCCTCACCCGGCCGCCAGCGCAGCAATCCACCAGGCCGTAGACCGATTAAGGCTTCACCATCAGGCAACCACGCCATGGACCATGGGTGATCCAGGTTCGACAGTAGCTGCACCACCCGGAATGACGCCGATTGGCTATCAACGCGCTCAACAACAGTCTCAGCCGCAGCCGTCTGTATCATTCCAACTGTCGCCAGTAGAATGCCAGCCAAACGCATCTTCAGCATTAGTCTTCTCCCACCGTCATTCCCTATGCGCGCTTAGATAGAGATGTGGCGCACTGACCGCCATGACAAGCTTATGGGCGCGGTAACGCAATCCCGCTAGAGTGCTCGTCTCATCATCGCCGCCAAAGCGTTCTATATGCCGTCTACCCTCACCTCCTCGAACATCCTCGAGCGCGCCCTCTTTTGGGGAACGCTGCTGCTTGGCGTGGTTCCTGCCTTGCTGTTTGCTGGGCGGCCACTGTGGGTGATTGCGCCAGTCACCATTGCCATCGGCGTCTTGCTCGCGATCACTGCCGTCTGGCGCTTACGGCAGCAATCCTCGGGCTGGACGTGGAGTGGAGGCTTGCTGACTGGTGCGGCTGTCCTTTGGGCATTGGTTATCGTCTACGCCCTCTATCAGGCGCTTATGACGGGGCCATCGGTTGGTATATGGGCGGATGCAGCCGCACTAACCGGTCAGGCGACACCATCACGCCGTTCCTTCAATCCGGGTGCCACACTGAATGGTGCCCTGCGGTTTGCTGCATATGGCGGTCTATGCCTGCTGGCCTATTGGACTTGCCGAGGACGCAAGGAAGGCTGGGCCGTGCTCTGGGCGATTACGGCAGCAGCTACCTTGGCTGCGGTCTACGGTATTGCTGGCAAAGTGCTGGGGTGGGAAACCGTGCTTTGGCGCGAGAAGCTCAATTATTCAGGCTATGCGACCGGGCCTTTCGAAAACCGCAACACATTTGCGACCTTCCTGGCGATTGGCATCACCGCAAATATCGCCCTGTTCGCCCGGGCGCTTCGGAAGGCCGGGCTTGGCGACTTCGTTGGGACCGAACGCGTTCGCCAAATTCTTGAATTTGGAACCCGTCAGGGCATCCTGATGGCCTTGCCTATGCTGGCAATGGCTGGGGCCAGCCTGATGACAGGCTCTCGTGCCGGGTTCGCCGTGATGGCGCTCGCCGCCGGAATATCGACAGTCGCAATCGCTATCCGTTGGGGTGGCGGTCACACGCTACTTCGCGTCATCAGCGCAGTGGGCTCAATTGCCGTCATCATCAGCGTCCTGTGGGTGGTTGGCGGCTCCCAAACTGCAGAGCGCGCAGCGAAGCTTGAAGATTCCGCAAGCTACCGGCTGGAAATATACCGGGACACGGCCCGCGCCATCGAAAAAGGTCCATCCGGCGGATACGGCCTTGGCGCATTTCCAGAAGCCTTTCATCGCTATAAATCCACAGAGCTGGTGAATGATTGGCGGCGCGCACACAACAGCTACTTGGAACTGGCGCTTGAAATCAGTTGGCCTATGGCGATCATTGCGTTCTTAGCGATAATGCTGGTTATCATAGCAGCTGCCCGTGGCCTTTGGACTCGCTATCGCAGTGCGCCTTTTGCGGCGGCGGCCACAGCAAGCGCCATCGCCGCCACAGCCCACAGTTTGGCTGACTTTCCTCTGCAAGAACCGGGAATAGCGCTGATGTTGGCGCTCCTGCTTGGCGCGGCAGCGGCCCAAGCTGATGGACGAAACGGCAGCGGTTAGCCCGGCTTAAACTGGCGAGCGGTAGACTGCTCAAATTCCCCATTCACTCGCCGATGGACCCGCTGTCATGCGCCTTAAAACCGCCTTCGCCGCTACTCTGCTCCTTGCCGTGACAGCCAGTTTCCCGGCTGCGAGCGAGGACCTCCGCTATTGTGATCATGGAAAGCAGCTATCGCGGCAACGGCAGCATGCTGAGCCAATCCGCTATTTCAATCATTGCATTCAAGCGGGCCAGCTTTCGGCACCGTCCATGGTCTCAGCCCTGTTGAAGCGTGGGAAATCACTGGCGCTGACGCAGCAGTTGGACTACGCAATCCGCGATTTCACAGCCGCCATTCAGTACGCGCCGAATTCCGCCGCCGCCTACCACAATCGCGGCGTCGCCTACGCGAAGGCGAGCCGGATGGACGAAGCTTTGGTGGATCTCAGCAAGGCGATCCAACTGGCTCCACAGGAGCCATCCTCCTACCTTGGCCGCGCTGTCATCTATAAAGCACGCGGGGATGAGAAGCTGGCGGCCAATGATGCAGCGATCGCCAAACGCCTCGCACAAGGCGGTTAAAGTCTCTCTCGATTTTCATTGATTTACCTCTGCGATTTACCCATGCGATTTCGCCCGGCAGTATAGGCGGAACGATGTATGGGGATTCACGGTCAATGCGCGCTGCTTGGTATGATGAAAACGGTCCGGCCAATAAGGTTCTGAAGCTAGGCGATATGCCCAAACCAGAAGCTGGGCCAGGCGAAGTCCGTGTCCGCGTAATGGCATCCGGCATCAACCCTGCAGATGTAAAGCTTAGGTCCGGAACGTCGAACTATGGCTTCGCCTATCCGCGCGTGATACCGAATAGCGATGGCGCTGGCGTGATCGATCAGATCGGCCCAGACGTTCCGCCAAGTTGGATGGGCCAACGGGTTTGGTTATTCAATGGCCAACGCGTTGGGCGCGCTTTTGGAACGGGGTCTGAATATATCGCGCTCTCCGCCAATCTCGTTACCCCCCTCCCCGACCATGTGAGTTTCGCCGAAGGTGCAACTCTCGGCATTCCGGGCATGACGGCCTATCACGCTGTATTTGGCGACGGGCCGGTTACTGGCAAAACAGTATTGGTGACAGGCGGCGCTGGCGCTGTCGGCTTCTATGCCGTCGCCCTTGCAGCATGGGGCGGCGCGCGGGTGCTGGCGACCGTAAGCGGACCAGAGAAAGCAGCCAGAGCAATCAGCGGCGGCGCTGAAGCGACAATCAATTATCGCGAAGAGAACGTCGCAGATCGCGTGATGGCGCTGACGGACGGCGCTGGCGCAGATCGCGTCGTATCTGTTGATTTTGGCGGCGACATGAAATGGTTGCCAGATGCCGTGGCGCTCAACGGCTCCGTCTCGACCTATGCTTCAGACGGTGACCGCATGCCGGCGCTACCGGTGCACAAATTCATGCGCCGCAATATCCTAATCCGTCCATTCATCCTGAATTCTTTGACCCAGGACACCCTAAACCGCACCCGCTTTGGCATGTTGCAATGGACACAAGACAAGCCAGACGCCCTCCGCCCGATCGGCGGCCGCTTCCCATTAGAAGAAATCGTGGCCGCCCATGAAGCCGTGGAGGCTGGTGAGAAGTTCGGAACGGTTGTTGTTGAACCCAATGGAGACAGCACATCATGAGCAAGGTTCTTACCGTCGGTATCGGCGGGTTCGGTGCAGTTGGCCGCAAGGTCGCTGAAGCACTGGACAAAGGCGCCTACGGCCTCCGCCTCACCGCCATCTCCGCCCGCGATCACGACAAAGCCAAGCGGAACATGGCTGGCTTTACGACTGAAGTTCCGATTGTCGGCCTCGGCGAGCTCGCGGAATGTGATATCGTTGTTGAGGGCCTGCCCGCCGCTGTGTTCGACGAAATAGCGCTGCCTGCAATTGAAGCTGGGCGCATATTCGTGCCGACAAGCGTTGGTCAAATCCTTCCGCGTATGCACTTGGTTGATCGCGCCCAGGAAACTGGCGCGCGCATCATTGCCCCAACCGGTGCCCTGCTCGGCCTAGACGCCGTGCGTGCTGCAGCTGAAGGCGTGATCCATTCTGTCACGATGATTACGCGTAAGCCGCCGAACGGGCTGGAAGGCGCGCCGCATCTGGTCAACAACAATATCTCAGTTAAGGGCCTTAACGTCGCGAAGCTGGTATTTGAAGGCTCCGCCAGGGAGGGCGCTATTGGCTTTCCGGCGAATGTGAACGTCGCTGCAGCATTAGCCCTCGCCGGGATCGGAGCAGACGAAACCAAACTGCAGATCTGGGCTGACCCAGAGGTTGACCGCAACATGCACCGAATTGAAGTGGAAGCTGATAGCTGCCGCTTCGCACTTGAAATCGCGAATGTGCCGTCTGAAGAAAACCCGCGCACAGGCAAGAATACCGCGCTCAGCGTTATCACATGCCTCAAAGGCCTTGTGTCGCCGCTGAAGGTGGGGAGCTAAGCACAGCCCTAAAGCGCTAAGCCTTCTGTCCCGTCGCCTTTAACGCTTCGAAAAGGTTTCCTGGCCCCAAAGCTATTTCCGTTTGGGGACTACCGGGTATGAGTGAAATCTATGAAGCGTGGCGCGCGATTGATGGCGCCGGTGACCATCCCACTGACGACAACTGGGGCAAGACTGACGCGCTCGAAGTGCGGCTGACCGATGCCGATGCAGACGCCTATGGCGGCTTAGCAGGCGGCGACCGACCAAACCCGCGCGCGATCTCAAATGCTGTCAGCCGCCAAACTGAAGACACAGCAACCGATGAAGGCCTCAGCGACATGCTTTGGTCCTGGGGCCAGTTCGTGGATCACGATCTGGACCTGACCGGAGAGGGCGAAGAAGCAGCCCCGATCGCAGTACCGATGGGAGACCCGGACTTCGATCCGCTTGGAACAGGCGAAGCGACAATCGGCTTTCATCGTTCAAACAGCACAGACATTGGTGGCGAGCGCGCGTATGGAAACGAGATAACGTCCTACTTGGACGCTTCCATGGTCTACGGCTCCAGCGAAGACCAACACGCCGCTATCCTTGGCGACGGCGGCAAAATGCTGCTCGATGACGACGGCTTCCTGCCCAAAGACAGCGCTGGCCAATATATGGGCGGTGACGTTCGGTCTGGCGAGAATGTAGGCCTTACAAGCCTCCACACCGTCTTTGCGCGTGAGCATAATCGCATTGTCGATGAACTTGCTGAACGTGATCCTGGTATGAGCGACGAAGCGCTCTACACCTTGGCGCGCCGGGTCGTCGAAACTGAAATTCAGAAGATCACCTATGACGAATTCCTGCCCAAAATTCTGGGCGAAGGCGCGCTTGGCGATTATGCTGGCTTTGATGCGGATGTGAATCCAACCGTTAGCGTCGAATTCTCCACCGCTGCATTCCGCTTTGGACACACACTGCTATCCCCCACCATTCAGCGGCTTGCTGAGAATGGCGGCGAAGCAGCCGATGCACTGGAATTGCGGGAAGCGTTCTTTAATCCAGCAGCGTTTGCTGAAACCGGCGTTGATCCAATCCTTCGCGGCTTAGCGGACGGAAAATCGCAAAACTATGACCCGATGCTGGTTAAAGATGTGCGCTCCTTCCTATTCGGGCAGCCCGGTGCTGGTGGGTTTGACTTAGCCTCCCTCAATATTCAGCGCGGTCGGGATCACGGCCTGCAAAGCTACAATGACATGCGGGAAGCGTTAGGGCTGGACCGTAAAGCAAGTTTCGCCGAAATCTCATCGAACCCAGATATCGCAGCCCGGCTGGCCGAAGCTTACGGCGATGTCGATCTGATTGACGCCTGGGTCGGCGGCTTGGCCGAGGACGGCTTCGGCGATGGACTCGTCGGTGAATTGTTCCACCTCATCATCGCGGACCAGTTCGAACGCGTGCGGGCAGGCGACAAATATTGGAGTGAGGCTAACCCTCTGCCAGAAGTCGCCCAAGGCATCGGCCTCGACACGTTAAGCGATGTCATCAAGGCGAATACTGGCGTCGAGGTCATGCAGGATGATGTGTTCCTCAGCTATGATCGTAAAGGCGGCGGCGATGGTAACGACACAGTTATCGGCAGCCAGGACCGGGACCTCCTGAGCAGCGGCGATGGCAATGACACCCTCTATGGTCGCGACCACGACGATTATCTGGATGGCGGCAACGGCTATGACACCCTGAACGGTGGCGCTGGCGACGATGTGCTGCACGGCCAGGATGGCGGCGACAGCATTCGGGGCGCGTCCGGTAATGACGAAGCATTCGGCGGCGATGGCCACGATTGGATCGTCGGCGGCGATGGCGATGACTGGATCGAAGGCGGTGCGGGCCATGATGAGCTATTCGGCCAAAACGGTGATGACGCCATCCACGGCGGCGAGGGATTTGACCTCATGTATGGCGGTTATGGAC
>OJHK01001281.1_pt1 | contig 12062 bp, 6 predicted proteins | sample 1595161 | NCBI WGS metagenome assembly OJHK01 (sample SAMN05416842, study PRJEB24817) | seawater metagenome | isolation source: Sea water | place: Canada:Atlantic | collected 2013-07 | reverse complement strand
CTAGCTCTTTTTTCTCAACCGGTGTGCCACTGGCAACAAAGATGATCCCTTCAGCTGCTTGTGCCGCCCAGAAAGCAACTTCCAACGAATGACGTAATAAACCACCAGCACCACTGTGATGATGATGCTCAGAAGCTGGCAGCAAGTGAACGTAAGCAGCCAGATGGTCAATGCAGGGCTGAATTAGCCTTTGAAAATCACGCTGGTTGAAGCCAAGTACCTGGCGCAGTTTGGCAATTAGCTCGTCTTGTGTGGACTGCAAATCCTCGGGGGACGCAGCTGGCAACCCCTTCAGGAATGGTGGGTAGCGCGGAATTTCTGTATCCAGTTGCGATGACAGCTCAGGTAATGCTTTGGCTTGAAAAAATAGGTTTTTGAACATAGTGAACCTCCGACACGATAGTGTGAAGGTTCACTAAAAATTAGGATGTTAGATAGTCGCAAGAAACATGCACTTATCTGTAGTTGTAGTGATTATATAGCTAAAGACTTAAAAACCAGTCTGGTTCAACTGTTACTTTTTCAACCAGCTCTGTTTTAACACCTAAACTAAGTTCTTTAAGCTTATCGGCTAACTGATCACCATCAACCAAGTCAATCGGAGCAACGCCATCACGGTTAGCTTCTTCAATCGCAGCTTTTGTAAAACTGCCAGTGGTAATAAACATGCCACGATCTGCACGTCCTACCGTTGCCCCTCTGAAGTCTCGAATTTCTGGTGCCCCAACAGAGCCTTTGTATTTCTTACACTGAAAAGCAATATGAAAACTCATCAAACCGTTAATTCGGGCAATTCCTTTGCCATCGATACCACCATCACCCGTGCGGCCAGTCACTTCAACATGGATAAAGCCTGATTCTCTCAGTAATCTCTGTGTTAATCGCTCAAATGCATCCGGGCTCATTTCTTCAATTAGCACATGATGCAGTTTTTCACGCCAAAGCATAGCCTCTTCAGGGGTATCATCGGACGACAGTTCGGGTGCCGATGGCGTAGTACAAATCTGTTCAGGCTTGCGGTCCAGAGCTCTAACAAAGTTAACAATTTCTCTGCTATCAATTTCCTGTTCCTGTCTGGCTTTATCTGAAAGTGCCCACACGCCACGAGAAGAATTTTCAAGGTATCCAGCTTTCTTAAGATAGGTTCTAGCCCAAGCTAACCGATATCCAACCTCAGTTTGGCTACTTTTTTCGGGGTTATGCAGAACCGCCAAAGTATCCTCATCAAACTTCTCTAGCTCGACAACTTCTTCGTATATCTCGTCTATGCTGCCTGAGCCACCCAAGTTAACGAGTGCTTTCATTAAAGGCAGCATAAGCTGATCGTAAGTCACCATTTTTCCTGCACTCATTTGCTTTCACTCCATCCGGATGTCATCAGTTCAGTAAAGTCACGGCGCGAGAGTACGTTGGAGCAATCTCGCCAATCTTTTTCTGAAGGTTCCATCGTTGATGTGTAACGAAGGTCAAAGCCATTAGCTTGTTTTTGGGCGTTGATGTACTCATCCATTTTTTCACCCATGGTTTCTATATCTTCAATCCATTCATCTTTGATAGTGTCGGGGAGTGAACCAAACAAGTTGTACCGGTCTTGCATACGCTCAGATAACTTATCATAAACTTTCTCATCAACAGTTTTTTCATTGACTAAATTAAGCATATCGACTTTATCGCGTACCTGACCAAAACGTTTGATTCGACCAATTCTTTGTTCAAGTTTTGTTGGGTTCCAAGGCAGATCGATGTTCATTAATGTGCCGAGTGTTTGTAGGTTCAAACCTTCACAGGCAGCGTCAGTAGCTACCATAATTTCTAGTTGATGCTCTGCAACCATGCGCTTTAAGGTTTCACGTTCAATATTAACGCTATCACCTTTTTGGTAAAGTCTACTGCGGCCAGCGCCTGCGTACAAACCAACAGGTTGATCAGGATAACGAGCTGCTAATGAGTCTGCCACCCATCTAGCAGTATCGTAATATTGACTGAAGATAATCACACCATGTTTGAGCCATTGCTCTTTTTCAAGGTAATGGATAATAGCTTCAAGTTTGGGATCTTGTTTTATCTTTTCTAAACGGGCAATCATACGTTCAAGAACAGCTACCTCAGCTGAGTTTTTATCAACTTTAATTTCAATTAGCTGTTCGTCGCTTTCTTCTTGGACCGTTCTTCCTTCTAAAAGCATTCTGGCGGTATTAAGGCCTGCTACAATACTGGAACAAATTCTTTGCTCCATAAGGTTTTTCATGAAGACACTGCCTTTTCCGCTTTGAGCTAGTGCTTTACCAAAATTACGCGCTTCCGCATAAGCTTGTTGAAAATCTTCGCTTGTTCTAAGTGCTTTCCCTTCGAATAAACTTGTGAAGGTATGCTCGTCTTTCGACAAGCTTCTCTGAGGATGAACGTCTACACCAATGCGGGGTAATAATTTTGCATCTTCAAGCGTGACTCGTTTACGTAAAACAATATGACGAATAAAGGGGTTCTCTCTTTGAAAAAAACTCGCGCCAGCTATATCGCGCTCTAACTCATCCTCAAGGTAGTCTCTTGAGTCTTCTGATAAATCAGTCAATGGGTTTTTAATATCCCACTTTTTTTTATTCAAAAGATCTAGGTCTTCTCTGATCGATCTAAATAATTTTCTTGAATGCGCCTCGTTTGAAGAATCAACGTCAGGTAATGGTGAACGTAATAGCTCCCAAGCAAAACTAGGCTCAGTGACTCGCTGCTCACCTGAAAGTATTGGCAATACTTTATCGGGACGATGCCAATTAGCAAAATCATTACCTAGAACAAAGTTGCCACTACCTTGATGTAAAATACCCATAAGGTCCCAAAGGTCTTCAGGACGGGTTTGTATTGGTGTAGCCGTACCAAGAAGAACATGATCAGAACGAGCCGCAATGTCTCGCATAAAGGCAAGCAAGTTATTATGTTCACCTGCGTCTTTGCCAAATCCTTGCTTACTTCTGGCTTTATGTGCTTCATCTAAAATAGATAGACCAAAACGCATACCGAGCAAATATTCTTTTTCGGGCGAACTTTGCATCATTAAGCCAGTTGAAACGATACCAATTCGCAATGGGCATTTGGCAATGAACTGTTGGCCGGATGGTGAAATTATCCGGCCTTCAGGGTCTAGCCAGGCTTTCTTTTGTGTATGCCAGCGAGCACAAGGAATACCCAATTTATCAATCATTTCTGTCTGCCATTGCTCACATAAAGTCGCTGGGCAAAAAATAATAACGGGTTTTCTTTTTTTATGTTCTTTGTCGCTAAGTAAGCATAAGCTGAGTGCAGCAGTCCCCATTGATAGGGTTTTACCTAAGCCAACTTCATCGGCTATCAATAATCGAACAATGCCATGATTGTGATAATGTCGAATACATTCACTGACAAAACCCTGCTGCCATGGCTGTAATGAAAAACCTTGACGGTATAATGGTGACTCAATAAGTGCAGCAGGCGCTACATCATCATCTTCGATATCTTCGAAATCTACTTCTCGGCGGTAACCTCTGCGTTTGACTTCTCTAATGACCGCATTAGGTAATTGTTTTGCGGCATTCCATAAAAACTCGAATTCCTCTTCTATCCAAGCAACACCTTCAGGCGAATCATCTTCCCACAGAATTTCATAATGCCGTTGCCAGCCACTACTGGTTTCATTCATAGAGCCCATAAAACCGAGTTTGCGGCCATCGGCACACTCAATAACACCGGCTTTGCCGTGTAAAAAACCACAAATACTATCTGGCGCAACGCGAATAACCTGACCATGCTTCTCTAGAAAGCTGTCAAGTCTTCTGTAGCGATCACGGTTTAACAATGCTTCAGTTTCTATATCTTGCTCGTTCCAGCGACCAATCATTTTTGATTCACGTAATTGAGCAACCTTGAGGTCATCGGGGTGAATATCGACATTACAAACAATTTTGACTTCAGGAATAGCCTCTATCAACTCATGAGCAACTTCAAATAACGAGCTAGTAAAGTAGCCCGCTATACGTTTATAGCTGCGGGCACCTTTTAAATGCTCCAGTAAAAAACTACTGTCTAGCTTATGAGTGCGTGAAGAAAACCGTCTGATTGTCATTGTTTTACTTAACCTTATTCCATGGATTTTTAATTACTTGAATTTAACATTCAATTCCTAGTTCCCTATTGCCCGCATATTACGTAAACGTGCACCTAATACCTCAGCGGCATCACGGGTCGCCTTTTCTGGTGCTTTGTTTTCAATGAAAGTTAGTACGTCAAGCAATAACACGCGTATCTCCATAAAATCAGGAAGGTCTGCTTGGAGTTGACCAATCACGGTTTGTGGGTCAACTTCTGCTAATAATTGCTGTAAACCAATAATCAAATGCCCAAGCCAAGTTGAACCTATTTCATTACTTTCAGTAAGGTCACGAGAAGCAAATTCAGGAATACGTTTTAGCTGTGCTTTGTTGGCCGCCATACTACCCATGACTCTTGAATAGTCTTCCACACGAAACGCTTTGGCAAAGTTTTGATAATTATCTAACTTAGCGGCGCCAGTTGTTTCAATATCCATCATGCGCAAGTAAAAGCGCTGAATACCACTGAGTTTTTGCCAGGTATCTTTAGTTAAACCTTCTGGCACCAATATGCTATTGGCGGCTTCAGCCGCTTGTTGCACAATTTCATCAACAACGGTCACTTCGCCTTTAGTGCGAGGTTTCAACGCAAATGCTGTGACATCTTCACCACCAATATGGGTATATGCCGTTAATACTTTTAAAGCAGCAGCATAACCGGCCATTTGTAAGTCGGAATCGTTAAATACCGGCTCACCCATTTTGTCTTTTATCTCGTCATTCAGGTGCATCATGCTTTCAATTTGATGTTTAACTTCAGCACGCACGGCTGGTAATAAACGATGCCTAAATCCAGATTTTTCGCCAGCTGGGCGTTTACGTAACATTAAAATAACCGTGCCTTGTACGTAGCCACCTTTTTTCAATTCAGTGCTGGTTTCTGTAGCGATATACCAAGCACCGACCACTTGTAAACCCGCAGCCCAGAAAATACCGATCATGTCAGACCAAACACTGGTATCTTGATGGGTGAACATCACACATTGCATACCGTTATCTGGCATGTGGTCAGCCATGGCTTTATAGGCATTGACCATGCCTTTTCGAAAATTGTCACCAGAGCCTTTAATGGCTAAAGCGCGTCGCGAATCCCATGTCCATTCGTCAAAAGGTGCAGGTGGATTTTTCCTCAGCCACGCAATAAAATATTCGGTAATTTCATGGTAGTGAACAGCATCAGCGTAAGGAGGATCGGTAACATAAATATCATTTTCGACTTGGATTTTATCCGCTTCATGATTTCGAATTTCAAATTCAACAGCCGGTATGGGACTGTTTGCAAAACCAAATGAACGTCCAGCTTCATGACTGGTGAAACAGCGCGTTCCATAGTTATAAAACGTATTTAGTGCCTGGTTATAAAAAACATTATTTGTTTTTTCCCAATGAATCATCCAGTTAGAAATTTTTGAATTCCAATCTAGAGATTTTGCATTAAATATGTAATCTTCAGGTGTGTTATTTTTAAAATATAGTGCATACATCAACAAATGGCGGGCATTAAATAAGTGATGCCAATGAGTCCAACCACGCTCTCTAATTGGTTGATCCGTGTTATAGCCTGACTCAATGGCCATATCAGGAATTATCCCTTCTTCTTGCCAACTTCCAATGTTTTCAGCAACTATTTGGTTAACTTTATTCTCACGATGTATATCTTCTTGAGAAACTGAAGTGAAAAATGTTGCTTGTCTCGGTTGGTCTAAACTGGCTTTTGTAATCCAGTGAATTGCATATAATCGCTCTTGGAAAATATCATCTTCGCGTGGTACAAAATCTTCTTTTTTCCACTGTCTTAAACGATTTTTATTACTACCATCCGAGTCCTTATAATCCCCGCGAATCGTTTTGATTGGCGTTCGGTAAGTTTTCCCATCTAAATCATACACTAGGGCACCGTCTTGAATGGTACCTGTGTTTGCTTGTTTCATTTCATCAGTTGATACATTGCTAAGCACTTCAATATCGAAACACTTTAACTCGTAATTAGGCGTTAATTTTGCAACCACATTTTTAAGTTTGGAAATAACCCTACTAGGTAACATAGGTACCAACCAGCCTGTCTCAGGGCATTTGGTCTCCAAACAATAAAGATATGCTTTCGCACGATTACCATGACTATCGTGTTCAATTCCTAAATCAGTAATTTCTTTATCGACGGCTTGAGCAACTTCTATTTGATACAGCTCAATTTCTGCTTTTCTTTCAGGCGATGCGCCAATGATATTAAGTGCACCCCATGTCAGCATAAGTGCAATAGGGTTTAAATCAGATGCGTATACATCACAACCAATTCTCGCCGCTTCAAATGGTATTGAGCCACCGCCACTAAATGTATCTGCGACTTTAGGTCTGCGCCCATATTTCAAAATGCCTAGTTGTTCAATGAGTTCTTGATGAGAGTATGCATTAACTCCGTAACCAGCATAATGTTTATTTATCGTTGGCCAAATATGCTCATACAACCAGTCTTGTTCGACTTCTTCTGGACGCTTACATAACAAGGATTTTTCTTCGTAGCCTTCAATTTGATCAAGAAATAATGCTAACAAAGTCAACTTGTCTTTTTCTTCAATGTCGCGGCGCCATCTTAGTTTTAATCCTAAGGAATCAGGATCTAATGGCAAGGCTAATGTATCGATTTCGTTAAAGCGTTCATCATCAACTTTGATGTTATGAGAGAAATAGTCCCATGGATTATGTAGATTTATTTTTTCGGCGATATCTTTCGGCTTTATTAAATTCTGAATGAGAGCACGCTTGGCAAGACTTTGAGCATCAAATGCCATCAGCAATTCAAATATTTCTAAATCTTTTTCTGTGTTATCTGTTTGAGGTAAAAGACTACCAAGCACAACTGCTCTTACTAAAATCAAAGGTTTACGACCTTTCCAGTAAGATCCTAAACCTGTCAGCGTTTGACCTAGATTAGCTTTTCTTTCTTTTTGTGCTTCAAAAGATACTTTTTGTGCTGGAAATACTCCTTCGATCAGTGCAGGCGCATCTTTTAGTGCAAAGGGTGTTAATTGTGTCATGTAGTTTTCATCTCCAAACAGCGCGAACATGAGTAAATTAACTGATGAAATGCGTCGCTCTGTATTGTATTAGGTATTGTTTTAAGCCTCGAAGAATCACTCTAAGCTAAAATACTGTTTTACTTTTTGCCAAAACCGAGTTCTTTAAGACTGCGACCTTTCAAGTCTCGCCATGCATCCATACCGCTACGTGGGTTGCCGGCTATCACACAAGCCGCTGCACTTGGACTTTTAAATTGGTATTCGCGGGTAAATGAATATATATCGCCATCTTTTACAAACACGCCATCATCTACAAGCTTTTGACGAAGCTCTCTAATGGCTGGACGCAGTGATTTAGCTTGTGCAATATTGGCAGTAGAGCCTTTTGTCACCAAAAATTCCGGTTTACTCATTTCACCTACCGGATGTCCAGCGGCTTTAGCCTGCTTTGCTTCAAACAAAAACAAGTCATTTTCTATGGATAATATTTGATGAGTAGATTCATTAGCTAGCAATGAATCAGTGTCATTCTCAGTCACTGAAACTTCATAACCAGATGACGATTCCTTTACGTCATTCGCTGTTGATAGCTCTGTGTTTTCATCATTGGATGGCTGCGTTTTTTTATCCGCTGATTTCAATAGAACGCTAGCGGTAGTATTGGATGTTTGGCTGCGTTCCACTTGTTCTGTTTGTACAATATCACCAAGTGCATGACGCAAAGCAATGCGCCAGCCGACATCACGATCTTCAATACCCCCGGTACTCATGGCCGTCATGCCAAATAGCCACCAGCGCTCTTCAGGCTGAAGAGCCAGCCAATTTCGTATCGCTACAGGGATATTATCAATATCCATGCCCTCAACTGCCCAAGCTAGCACACAAAGCTCTTTACCGAGTAAGCGGTCAACAACATTTTCACCTACTTGCCAAGAGCTGGTTTTTAATCCGTAGCTTTTCAAGCGCGCATTAAAAGCACGCTGAACTTCAGCACGTATCGCAGTCCAACAAGGGCGATCGAGAATAACGCGATCAATTATGGACAATTCTTCGCTTTGTGCTTGTAGCCCAAGATGTTCACGAATTTCAATTTTACCGCTATTGGTTTTAGGAATAATGACCTTAAAGTGATGGGGATCACTCGATGCAGGCACACCAAAGCCCAGCGTTGGGTGTTTAGCCGCCGCTTGTTCTGTGGATGTTTTCGCCTTTGCCATTATTTTATCCTCACTAGTGTCATCATTATTGGTTGTATACCCTCAATTTCTTATTCATCTTGAGAGACATCGCCAGGTTTCAATTCAATACCGACTAACTTTGCGAATTCTTTAGCTTCAAAACCGTTTTCAAACTCAATACCGTCTTTAACGGAGATAGTAACCTGAGCATCCGCTTCCTTTAGTACATCGCGCAAACTGTTAATGGTATTTTCTATCATGGCGGCAGTAACCTGACGCTCACCAAATCGAATACCGACAGTATTTTCGCCTTCTCCAATCTCTATTCTAACGCCTTTAAATTTGGTTGACGTTTGATCTCGAAAACGATTGATAACACCAAATACTTTGTCTGTGCTATCAAGCGGCACTCGTTTAGTACTGTTTAACCGTGCAGGCTTGGTATCATCTACTTGTACAGTTTTGTCACCACTATGCGGTATTGAAAAGTCTGCTGTTTTGTTAGCTTCACCTGATTTTGCATAAACAAGCAAGCGGGCAGCGTCAGTACCAATTTCAAACGGCGCATCATAAGCTTTACCGTCTTTTGGATTTGAGCCATCTAATGTATAGAACATTTGCGCACTCGGGGTGCATTGCAAAGTGATTTTACGTTTGTCTGCTAGCGGCTCTACTTGATGGCGAATTTTTAAATCAGCTAACCAACGCGTAGAAGGCCCTGTCTCATATTTTCCACTTGGGTCTTTAACTGAAAAGTACAATGTGCCTTGCGTTGTGTTAAAACTTTCTAAATCTTCTACTTGTGCGTCTGCTTCTGATACTTCAGGTTTGGTTGAATAATAAATCACAGGGCTTTCACCAGCATTGCGCGGTGTTAGACTGAGATGTGATTCTCCTGTGTCTGGGTTTGTACTAAGCAACGAGACATTAACGCTAGTTTTTTCTTTTGGGAATGGACCTTTTTCAATATAGCCATCTTCGCCCAAGCGCCAGCGTCCTTGTTTTAATGCTTCGGTTTTAAGCGTATCCATGCCACTACTACCAGGCATCCACGGCCAACCAGGATTACACTTGGCTTTACCTACAACATCTTTCCATGGAGTACGTCGGTTGTTTGCACCCGATGGCCATAATTCATATTCTGCCAAGGCAAAGAATTCACTAAATTTGTCTTTTAGATCGGTGGCTAATTTATAATTTGCGCGAGGATCTGCCATCAATTTTTCAATCTGCGCTTCAGCTGATTGCTCGCCTTCACCTACTTTCAAGCCATTATCGATAGTGACTTTTAGCAAGCGCTCTGAACCGTCTATTTCGTCTATGCCTGGGAATAAAATGGTGTTGTATGCAGCTGATAGCGCCTTAGTAAAACGACCTTCAGCCTCTTCAAGCCTGTCTCGCGCCTCTTCGTACAAGGTATCGCCAGCTTTTAAACGGTCATTGATTTTCTCGATAGCATAAAGTTCACGCAAGCGCTCTTCAACTGCTTCCGCCATGATACTATCTTGTCCTGTTAGTACTAACAGGTTGTTTTTTTCTTGTTGGAACTCGAAAAAATTTATCAGTTCGCTAGGTGGTACTTTTCCATCAGGCTTTATAACGATCAATACACGTGGTCCAGTTAATTTTAACTCATCCATACGTGGCAATATTTGCACTTCTTGATAAGCATTACGCTTGTTTGGCTGCAATATCCCTTTTAAGCGATTAATTAAAGCGGTATCTATTTTCGGCTGAGGAATTTCTTTAGCGTTACGTTCAATCTGGCGAGATAAGTTCTCTGTTTCTTTAATGAAAAAACGTTGGTCTTCACGGTGCAGGTACCATGCATGTTCACGCAGGTTTTTTATCGCATCTAAAAATTCATCAGCTTTTCTATTAGGGGCAGCTAAGAACTCAATGATTTCACTTTCTGATAAGCCTATTCGACCACCTACAGCTCTAGATAGCGATGAGGCAAGTAATAACGTCATCAGCTGAGTTGCGGCATCATTACTTTGTTCTGCATCAATAGCCTCTGCTATCGCATCGCCTTTATCAGCAATATCACGAGTAACCGCTGGGACTAGCTTAGGTGAAATTCGTTCTATCTCGTCTTTGACTTGTTCATCATTCAAATCGAGGTGCTGGGTGCCTATTAAGAAAACATCATCTGTATTTCTTTGATCAACGCTTTTGAGTAAGCGGGCAGTAAACTGCATTAATCCGCGAGTCTGACGAAATCCTTCGTTTTCTTTGAATAACGCAACTAAGTGTTTAAAAGAGGGGTGGAACGGATACGTTTCACGAATTTGTTCAGCAATTTGCTCAATACTGGATGCAATGATGTAACCGCCATCCTCTGCTTTTTTAATTTGCTGAGCATATTCTTCAGCAATCTCATTAATAACGGACTCATCTGGCATCTCATCGACTAATCGTTTTTTCAGAATTTCATAAATCTCATTACCTGATAATTGCACTGGGGTAATGGTCATTGATTGACGGCGAGTTTCTTGTTGAAGATTAGAGATTGAATCAGCTAATGCTTTAGTTTGTGCTTTATAGCTACCAGTTAAATTAGCAATAACGATACAACAGTTAGGAAGCTCTAAAGCTGCACTCATTAATGCGCTTAAGCTGTAAACAACCATATTAGCTAATGTGCCTGAACCATATACCTGAGTGCTAGCATTGTCTAAGTATGGCGGTAACTCGTCGATCATTATCAGTGTTGGTGTATCACCAATAATGTCTTTCCATTTTTGTTGATCAACCGATTTTGGACCGTTTACCCAATAATCTTTTATCTCATCAGCTGCACCTAACTGTGTGGCAATTTCACCCCAGATATAATTATTTGGGTTATTTCGACCATTAAAAGCAGCAATACGGGCGTTACCAAAATCTAAGCGGTTATTGAGGTCTGCTGGTAAAACACTAGGTCTTAAGTGAGCATGCTTTGCGAGCAATCCTAAGGCGATCATCATGTGGGTTTTACCACCACCCATTGCTTGGGTTAGTTCGAAAACAGCTTGATCAGATTTACCAGATAACCTTAGCATGCCTTCACGGAATAGCTGCTCCATACCGTGTGTGACAAAGTTTCTTGAAAAGAAATCTCCTCCGTCACCTGCGTCGGTGATGAGGTCAGCCAAGTTTTCTATTCCTTGGCTCATTCTGTAGTCCTGAATTACAGGATTAAAACGACATGCTTGTTTAACCGTTTTGATCATTATTACTGCTCCCTATGTTGATCTGATTTTGTTGGGGTTTCTATGGCTATATTATTTTTTTCACAATGCTCACGTATCATCATTTCAACCATATTCGCAATAGAACGGTGCTCAGATTTAGCTGCTGTACGTAACGCTTCCTTCAAACATGGTTCAACTCGAATAGTCAGCGTCGCAGTTTTTGTGGTAGCCATTTAACTCTCCAATAAAGCCCGCAAATGTACTGCATATTACATTACAGCCTCATTATCAACAAGGATAAAATTTACGGCGCAGTAAATTTATAATTCATTATTTTTATTATTTTTTCGGAATAAACTGACAAAGCAGCATTATCATATTTATTATTGATAGACATCTCCCGAATGCGCCTGGCAACTTCTGCCTGGGCAGGCAGCAATGGCAACATCCCTTCAGCAATCGCGTCCGGTGCAGATTCTTGGCCACAGGACATCAAGTGCTTCCATGGATCTTTAAGAAAGCGCTCGAACGTGATGCCAAATTCAATGATGCGGGCAGAGACGAAGATTT
>OJHK01001278.1_pt1 | contig 12096 bp, 10 predicted proteins | sample 1595161 | NCBI WGS metagenome assembly OJHK01 (sample SAMN05416842, study PRJEB24817) | seawater metagenome | isolation source: Sea water | place: Canada:Atlantic | collected 2013-07 | reverse complement strand
GATCTACACCTCTCTATTCGTCGGCAGCGTCAGATGTGTATAAGAGACAGAACTGATATCGATTGCCCTACTTGTAATCGTAAAATGGGCATTCGTACGGCTCAAACAGGTGTGTTCTTGGGATGTTCTGGTTATGCTTTACCACCAAAAGAACGCTGCACAAAAACCATGAACTTAACCGCTGGTGAAGAAGCGGTAAGTATTTTAGCTGAAGATGCGGAAACTGAAGCGCTTATGGCGATGCGTCGTTGTGATAAGTGTGGCACTGCGATGGACAGTTACCTTATTGACGAAACACGTAAATTACATGTTTGTGGTAATAACCCAGTATGTGATGGCATTGAAGTAGAAAAAGGTGAATTTAAAATTAAAGGGTATGATGGTCCAATTTTAGAATGTGACCGTTGTGAATCACCTATGGAATTGAAATCTGGCCGTTTTGGTAAGTATTTCGATTGTACTAATGAAGAATGTAAAAATACGCGTAAGTTATTGGCAAGTGGTGAAGCTGCGCCGCCTAAAGAAGATCCAGTGCAATTGCCAGAACTTGAGTGTGAAAAGTCCGAAGCTCATTTTGTACTTCGAGATGGTGCTGCAGGTATCTTTTTAGCCGCGAATACTTTTCCACGTTCGAGAGAAACTCGAGCACCTAAAGTAGCTGAGTTACAACGGTTTAGAGATCGTATTTCAGAAAAGTTCTATTACTTAGCTGATGCACCTGCAGAAGATAATGAAGGAAATTTATCTGTAGTACGTTATAGCCGCAAAACGAAAGAGCAGTATGTAATGACCGAGATTGCTACTGAAGATGGTAAACCTAAAGCTACCGGGTGGACTGCGAAATACATTGATGGTAAATGGGTTGAAGACATTCCCAAGAAAAAAGCACCAAAAAAGAAAGCCGTTAAAAAAGCTGTAACAAAGAAACCTGCAGCAAAGAAAAAGGCTAAAACATCAGCTGAGTAACATTATTGATTGATGAAAATAAAAATAGATACCCTACGGTATCTATTTTTTTTGTCTGTTTTACTTTCAAGTCAGTTTTTACCTGCCCTTCTAATCTAACCCTTCTAGTTCATCTAATACTTTTCTCGCTTGCGCTAAGGTGCAGTCAGTTTGAGCTATTAAGGCGGCGATAGTTACATTCTCGATACGAGATGCAAAGGTTATGAGGCTATCGTGCGTTAGATGTTGATATTCTTTTTTAAGCAACTTAGCGAGCCATACCCAGCTTTCTTCACGTTCTTGTTCTATATATTCAATAATAGCCTGCAATTGAGAGAAATTGGCCTTTAGTTGCCAATTTCTTGAGCGACCAATACGGCTCAATTCACAACCTAATTGCCTGATAAAAGCCTTTAAAAGGTACGCCTTTAAAGTCCGGCGAAGAAAGGAGGGTAAGCTAATTGTATTGGTAGTTTCCACAGGGTTATAGCCTTAAGCAATTAACAATTAGCTGATTTGAAGCAAAACTTACCATTTTTTCTTTGGCTGAAATAACAGATCTAATTCATTCTCTTCGCTTTTAGCCTTTTTCGCTGCATCTTTAGCATTGGTATGTTTTAACGCATCAGTAATTTCTTCTAATTGTTTTGAAATCTCAGATTGCCTCGTTGTAACATAGTCATTTTTGACTGTACTCGTGGCTAAACTTTGTAGGGCCTTTTCAAAATATTGTCGGGCAGAACCAAGCATTTCTTTATTAAAAGCTTGAGTGCCACGCTTCACTAAACTTTCAATATTGATTTTTAATTGCATGGTCGCTAATCGTTGATCTTCTGCAGTAAAGCTTTGTGCGTCAAGAGCCCCCTTGTTTTGTTCAGATTTAAGGACTACACGTAATTTTTTAATGCATTGCAAGATACCTACAAGCTGTTGCTCATTATCAGGCAAAGTAAAGTTATCCTCGCCAGAGGCTTGGTTATTTGCAAGATCTTCTGAGGCCTTTAATCGAGATTGTAATTCTTGAACTCTTTTTTTGATGCCTTTAACTTCAGGCATAAGTTCTTGCATCGTTTTAGCTGCATTAAGACTTCGACGATTTAATATTTTAACGATATTCGGATTATTGGGTAAATTTGATAAGTTGAAAATAAGGTCTTCGCTTTCATCAATAACTGCTTTTTGTTTTGCGACTTTAATGCGTTTTTCTGCTTCTAATTTTTCTTTATGTTGTTGAATAGAGCTAACTACAACAACAATTACAATTAAGGCAATAATTAACCCAATAATGATAGCAATCATCTAAGATTCTCTTGAATAAATAAACTACTAGGCAGTCTACAAAAAATGTATTGTTTAGCATAGGACTAGTTGTATATTTCATATTAAAAATGATCTGTAAAGGGGCTTCTTAAGCCGAGTATATCTAAGTAAAGAATAATCTTTGTGAAATTAAGAGGAAGTGGAGAATTATATTTACAGAAACTAAAAAATATAATGGAATAAATCTCTGTTTAAGTATATTATTTTATTATAAGAACGTTAAAAATCACGCATTTTAATGCTAATGAGTATTTATATGAAATTGCAGCAACTACGCTATATCGTTGAAGTATTAAATAATAACTTAAATGTATCTGCTACTGCGGATAGTTTGTTTACCTCACAACCGGGAATTTCAAAGCAAGTCAGAATGCTCGAAGATGAGTTAGGTATTCAAATTTTTGGTCGTAGTGGTAAGCATTTAACGCATGTCACTGAAGCTGGACAAGATGTGATTGATATTGCCACTCAAATACTTTCAAAGGTTGAAGGCATTAAAGCGGTTGCTCGTGAACATACCCAACCAGATGAAGGTAAGTTGCGGATTGCTACTACCCATACGCAAGCTCGTTATGCCTTACCTGATGTTATTCAAGGGTTTATTAAGCGATACAGTAAAGTATCATTACATATGTCTCAAGGTACACCGGCACAAATTAGTGATGCAGCCGCGAAAGGTGATGCTGACTTTGCCATTGCGACAGAGTCATTACACTTGTATAACGATCTGGTCATGCTTCCTTGTTATCACTGGAATCGTAGCATAATCGTTCGCCCTGACCATCCTTTAGCAAAAAAACAAAATATCACCATAGTTGATATTGCTAAATATTCATTAGTCACTTATGTTTTTGGTTTTACAGGACGTTCTGAACTCGATGCTGCTTTTGATGCGGCTGGGGCAAAGCCTAAGATTGCCTTTACTGCTACAGATGCTGATGTAATAAAAACTTATGTACGTTTGGGGGTAGGTGTTGGTGTTATTGCTTCAATGGCGATTGATGATCGTATTGATAGTGATTTAGTCGTGATTGATGCTAGTCACTTGTTTAAAGCGAGCACCACTAAGATTGGCTTTAGACGCGGGAGTTTTTTACGCGCTTATATGTATGATTTTATTGAGCGCTTTGCGCCACATTTAACAAAAGATATTGTCACTCGTGCTATGTTATTAAAAAATAATCATGAGGTAGATGAATTTTTAGCGGATATTAAGTTGCCAACACGTTAGTTGTTTATAATATTTCGAGCAATAATCTTTTATTGCTCGAAATGATAACAATCGCACCCTCTCTCACTAGCCATGCATTCGTATAAATTTTGCTAGCAAAGCATCTTCGTTTTCTACATGGTCTAAATCAGGCTTTACACAGTCTATAGGGCAAACGCTAACACACGTAGGTTGATCATAATGACCTATACATTCAGTGCATTTATCTACATCTATCTCATAAATATCAGCCCCAAGGGTTATTGCATCATTAGGGCATTCAGGATCGCACATATCACAATTGATGCATGAGTCTAATATTTTTAACGCCATATCATTGTTGACCTTTTAACATTTGCGATAGTTCAAACCACTAAGTTTTTTGGTTTTGTGCGAATGGGTGACGGGTAGTACCACCTTCATCCAAATAACGCATGATAATGCCAAAATCTAACTCCAGTTCTGTATCAACTGCAATTGCTACTCTATGACCTGAGCCCTTAGCATCATCAATGCTTTCACCTGTTTTACTATGGATCATCTCAGAAAGTGTGAACGTTTGATTACCATTAGGTGTCATCAACTCAAGCTGATCACCAACGAGAAACTTATTTTTGACCTCAATCTCTATCAAACCAGTCTCTTCGTTTCGACCGAGTACTTCACCAACAAATTGTTGAGTATCGCTCTTTGAATAACCATATTCATAGTTTTGAGTATCACTAGGGCGATGTCGCTGTAAAAATCCTTCTGTATAACCACGATGCGCTAGGTGCTCTAAATCGGTATTAAGGTTTGGATTAAATTCTCTATCTGCCATAGCATCATTAATAGCCTTGCCATATACCTGTGCTGTTCTTGCACAGTAATAAAATGATTTAGTACGACCTTCAATTTTTAGCGAGTGTACGCCCATTTTAACTAAACGTTCAACATGCTCAACTGCACGCAGATCTTTAGAGTTCATTATGTAGGTGCCATGCTCATCTTCAAAAGCAGGCATATATTCACCAGGGCGACCTTGTTCTTGCAGTAGAATGACATCATCAATAGGTTTTTGCTCAGGTATAATGATATCTTTCTCAGGCATATAAACTTCAACAGGCTCAGGTTTTACTGCAATAATATCACCAGTTTCTGTTTCCTTGGCTTCATGAGTATCATATTTCCAACGACAAGAGTTAGTACATGTTCCTTGGTTAGGATCTCTTTTATTGATATAGCCAGAAAGTAGACAGCGACCAGAATAGGCCATGCAAAGAGCGCCATGGACAAATACTTCTAATTCCATTTCTGGACAATGAAAACGAATATCTTCAATTTCATCAAGAGAAAGCTCTCTAGAAAGTATTACTCGTTCAACGCCTTGTTGTTGCCAAAACTTAACCGTTGCCCAATTGACTGCATTGGCTTGTACTGACAAGTGTATTGCCATGTCAGGAAAGTTCTCTCTTACCAACATAATAAGGCCAGGATCCGACATAATCAATGCGTCTGGTTTCATTGCAACAATAGGCGCAATGTCTTTAAGGAAGGTTTTTAGTTTACCGTTGTGTGGTGCGATATTGTTAACGAGATAGAATTTTTTTCCTAATTGGTGCGCTTCATTTATACCAATTTGAATATTCTCTAAGCTGAATTCATTGTTTCTTACTCTTAAGGAATAACGTGGCTGACCAGCATAAACAGCATCTGCGCCGTAGGCAAAAGCATATCGCATATTTTTTAAACTACCAGCAGGAGAAAGAAGTTCAGGTTTTATCATGGGGTACTCAAGTTTATGATGGAATGAAAACGCAAGAAAAAATCAGCGGCGAATTATACTCAATATCATAGACCCGTACTATTTCAAATTAAAGTAAGCATGATCTAGATCAAGGCTTTCTTTTCTTCATTAGAAAAAGCTGACAATTAATTTTGACCAAAAGAACACTTATTATTGCTATTAGCTTGAAAAATATTGATAAAAGTAATTACATCGCAGAAAAGTATGCTATTTTCGATATTCATCATAAAAAATAAAGGTGGATTTATGGCAACTGAAAATGCCCTGTATACGATTTTGACTGAAAAAATTAGACAAGACACGCTTGTACTTCCAACTTTACCCGAAGTGGCATTAAAAGTTAGAAGTGCTGCTGATGATTCTGATATTAATTTGAATCAAATGAGTGATATTATTTCTCAAGATCCTGCTTTATCTTTAGGCATGCTGAAAGTTGCTAATAATGCTCTTTTGGGTCGTAGCATTAAAGTAGAGACAGTGCCACAAGCCGTAACCCGCATTGGTTTGACTCAAATCAAAAGTATTGCCACTGCAATGGCTATTGAACAAGTATTTGTTTCTAATAATGATGTTGTAACTCTGTATATGAACAAAGCATGGGTTAAAACAATTGATATTGCATCCGTTGCGATTAGTTTGATGAATATATACTTAAAACAAAACAAACATACGCCTTTATCTCTCGATACTATTACCTTAGCGGCGTTAATACATAATATTGGTGTTTTACCCATTTTAACTGAAGCTGAAAATCATCCAGATGTGTTTGCTAACCCGACGTTTTTACAGCAAGCGATTGTTAAGTTGTCAGGACGCCTAGGCGGGGCAATAACTCGAAATTGGGGCTTTTCTGAAGAATTCACTCTATTGGCTGAAAGTTGGAGTGATTTAACTATTTTACCTACTGAAGTGCATTATTTAGATTTTATAAGGGCAGGGGCTATTTACCATAACGTTTTTAAAAATGAATCTACTAAAGAAGCATTATTAAAAAACTATACTAAGAAAGGTATTTTGCCTGACGTTGATTATATGGACAGTGATGAATTTAAAGAAATGTGTGATGGTGTTAAGGCGATGTTTATCTAGCATTATTAAGTTTATGTAGAAAATATCATAGTAGAAATGGCAACGCTCAGCTGCCATTTCTACTTAATCCTAAGGAGATAGCTTAATCTTTTTCTAATAAGTCAGTTGTCTTCATAGAAAACTCAGCTAATAGTTCGGTAATAAAACGATTTAATTCCCCTGCCATTAGTGCAAAATCGGCGTCAAGTTTAGCGACTATATCATCACTATCAATATCATCATTTTGTTCATGAATAACATCAAAAAATTTAACTCTTTTGATTGCTAAATCATCACATAAAATAAATGATAATGTTTCATCCCATTCTAATGCTACTTTTACTACGTACTTATCGGCATCCAGGTGCGATTTAATCTCTTCACTTAATAGGTCTTGATTCTTTACACGAATAACTGCGCCGTCATCTCCTAAAGCATTAAATTCAGCTTCCATACCTAAAGTAAACTTACCACCTAAGCTCTTCTCGTTTAGCCAGTCAGTCATCGTTTCATCGGCACAAACGTCAGGTTCCAAACTGCTAACAGGTAAGGTACCAAGTACTTTACGTAGTAAAGCTAATAAATCTTCCGCTTTACCACGTGAGCTCGAATTGATAACAATAATATTATTAACTGGGCTTATATAAGCATGGGTATCTGTTATACGAGAGAAAGCACGAGGGAGTAGCTCAAAAGTGATATCTTCTTTGAATTGTTCTTTTTCTTTTTTTGTTGCACCACGACCTTGCTCTTGCTCAAGCAAGTTAACTTTTTCTTCTACCATATCTTTAATAACAGACGCGGGAAGCATTTTTTCTTCTTTACGTGCACAAATCAAAAAGTTACCGTTTGCGCTGTGAACACTGGTATCACCATGTTTTCCTAACGCATTAACCCAACCAAAATGAGAGATTTCTGTAGAGCCTAGTGGAGTAAAAAGGTGTTCTGATAAATGTTTTTCTAAGTCTTGCTCAGACCATTCAAATGGACGAGTAAAAGCAAAAAAGTAAAGGTTTTTAAACCACATATGTAAATCCTAGGCTGATAAGGGAATATTTTGGCGATTATCATACCTGAATTCTAATGTTAAAACAGTAGCTTTTAGCTGTACCTCATATCAGGTAAAGTCATGCGATAGCTTAAACCCCCTTCGGCTCCTGAGTAGGCATCGATAGAGCCATTGAGCGTATCAACCACTAAATTTTTTATTATATGTGTGCCTAAGCCTGTACCACCTTTGTCTGCTTGGGTGGTATAAAAAGGATCAAATAATTTATCAAATTGTTCTTCATCAATACCAGCACCATTATCTCGGTAAAGTATCATTAATCTTTGTTTTTCTATCGTCACGTCTATGCTTATCGTGCCTCTGTTAATATTATGAAAACCATGGATTATAGAATTAATAATTAAATTAATAATTATTTGAGCGATAGCACCTGGATGCGTATAAATTTCAATATGTGGATCGCAATTTATTTTGACACAATGGCTGGTTTTTTTTAATTTGGGATGAATTGATTGAATTATTTCATCAAGGTATTTTGAAATATTTATTAATCTTACTTTATCGTTTGTTTGATCAACGGCTACTTGCTTGAAGCTAGTAATCAACTCAGCAGCTCTTTGCAAGTTATTTGATAATAACTTAATACTGTGTTGCGCATTACTTATAAAGCAATCAATAGTTCGCTTTGATAGTTTTTGTGCAGTGATATCTTGTTGTAGTTTAATAATAATGTCAGCTAGGTAACTTGTTGAGGTGATACTAATGCCAATAGGTGTATTAATTTCATGGGAAACCTCAGCGCTTAATTGCCCTAAAGATGCCATCTTTTCTGCTTCTAACAATCTATCTTGAGCTTTACTTAATTCCAATATTGAATTTTTAAGCTCTTTGTTCGTTGTCATCAATGTGCTTTCTGTTTTGCGACGACGATTATTTTCTGCTTTTAATTCGTTTTGCTGCTCTAACATTTCTTTTTGTTGTACTTCCATTCGTAATAAAGTACTGCTTAATGTGGACGTTTTCCTCGCCACCTCTTGTTCAAGTAACAAGTTTTGTTCGTCTAATTTATCATTAGCTAAATTAGTTTCTCGTTGGGATAATGAAAGCTTATCTTTAAATTCAACCAGCTCTTCAATGAGATTGTTATAAGCATCTTCAAGGATATTGAGCTCATTTTTTTCGTTGTTCATAATGTGAAATTTAGAGGCTTCGGGATCATGTAAATCAAGTTGCTTCATTTGATCGGTAAGTTCTTGCAGAGGATCAGTCAATAACTTAGTAAAAGCTAATGAAAATAAGAAAACCAAAAAAGTTGTTTTGACAATGGCATTGCCAATGAGGAAGTAAATGCCTACTTCAATGCGGCTGAAAATAACATCATTACTTGATAATAAAGTAACAGTACCAACCGTTGTTGTGCGCCCTGAAAACTCAAATATTAATGGAAAAGAGTGACCAAAGAGGCCTTCTGCTAAGGAGCTTATACTTTGATGTTCATTAAAAGAATCTTTCGATGCTTGAGAAGGAGTCGATAATATTTCGCCTAGTTGGGTGATAACATTATTTGCTTCATCGGTTACGGTTATCCCTTTGATCATGGGAATAGCAATTAAACCTTCTGAAATGTCTACAGCTTGTTGAGTATTAAGTTCCCATACTGCGCGAGTTAAGCTACCACTAATTGTTTTTTGCAGCGTAAGTAGTTCACTATTTATGTGACTCTTTGTATTAAAATATTCTGCAATTATCTGAATACCAGTAACACTGATGGTTAAAATAAAATAAACAGAGAGTACTCTTGTTAATAACGTACGCGATATGCTGGTTCTTTTCATCTCAGTTATCTTATTGGGTGTTTAGGAAGTTATTGTTAATCATAGTAAAAAACTATAAAAGATGTAACATAACAAGCGCTTTTCTTGTGATTACTCTTGCTAAAGTCTTTTGTTCGAAAAGTAATTCATGTTAAAAATGCAGATTCTTTTTAATCTGTTTACCCCAGTCATCTTTTTATATTCAAAATTCGTTGGTATTTAAATCCGCTTTAGATTGAAAAATTACAATTTTACAAAGACTAACAGCCTTTAATCAATTGAAACACTTTTTAAAATGAAAAGATACTATGACAGAAATAGGTGTTTTTTATGAATATAAGCTTACGTCTGTAACAAAACTGTAATGAATGTATTGTAGAATCCTTCCTTATTAGTGCTACTACTCAACAATTTAAAATTTAATTACCTAGGAATATTTATGAAACTGGTTAAAAGCTGTATTGCAATGACTCTTTGTTCTCTATTATCAGTGCCAACATTTGCGGCTGATAAAACTTCTGAGAAGGTACAAGAGCAACAAGATATTATCGATTTTTACGGTAAATTAAATATTTCACTTCAGGCGTCAGAAGAAAAAGGTGAATCTTTTAACGAACTAAAAAGCAATGCATCGAGAGTCGGTGTAAAAGGTAAGTATGAATTAGATCATGATCTAACGGCTATTTATAAACTTGAATGGCAAGTCAATGTGAACGACGATAGCAAAGATACATTGACTGCGCGTAATCAGTGGGTGGGCGTAAGAGGTGGATTTGGTGAGCTTACCGTGGGTCGCTCAGATACAACATTAAAAGTATCACAAGGAAAGTTCGATTTATTCAATGATTATGAAGCGGATCTAAAGCATCTGTTCATCGGTGAAAACCGTGTAGCCGATTCTGTTACTTATAAGTCACCTGTTTTTAATAATCTTCAACTATTAACAAGTTATATTATTTCTGATGATATTGAAGCGGACGACCCATATTCTATAGGGGTGTTTTTTGGTGATTTGAACTTGAAAAAAACTGATTTTTTCTTATCCGTTGCCCATGATGAAAATATGCCTGTAAAATTTAAACCGGTAGATTCTGGTGAAAGTTCACGAACTGAGGCATTAGCAAATACCCGTGTAACAGGTATGTATAAATTTGGTGATTTACGTTTAGGGGCGATGTTTGTAGATACAGAAGTTGTTAATACGGGTAAGTCTGAAACAGGCTTTGCAGCGAATGCTTCTTATAAAATAGGTAAGGTATTAGCGAAGGTTCAATATCAAGAGTTCTCAGGCGCTGATTCGATAAGTGTTGGTGCAGACTATAAGTTAGGTAAGAATACTAAAGTATATGCTTGGTTTACAGATAGGGAAGGTAATCAAGTGACTTCAAATGATGATGGCATTGATTATATTCTAGCTACGAAAGGTCAGTACTTTGCTATTGGCATGGAACAAAAGTTTTAAGTTAGTTCCCTAAAGTAATTCTGGCCGTTAATTTCCTCGAAATTAGCGGCTTTTTTGTAGGTGTATACTTGCTAAAGCGTTATGCTTGTTTGATAATTTTGTTTTTGTCATAAAACTGTCACTTAACTTCTGCACAATAGCTTAAACCCGTTCCACTTGAAGATGTATGATTCAGCTGGAATTAGAAACGCCTTTAGGCAAGGCATTGATTGAGGATAATAGTTACTCTATTGTCGAAATTAATAATGCAGCATAAGGCGTTTCTAAACCAGCCCTTTGGAGATGGCTGAGCAAATCATACTCTGTGTTACCTTTCTTTTTAAGGAACGACCCTTAATAAAAAAATGTGCCTTGATTATGAATCACTCAGACTTCCTGAAACGAGTATCTTCAAGTAGAGCGGGTATATCAAGTGTGAAGTTTGTTAATGTTTGTCTTATTAACAGTGGATTGCATCAGTTAGTTATATTATTAGGATGTTTACATGAGTAGAAAAATTTTAGTTGTTGAGGATGAAACTCCTATCAGGGAGATGATAAGTTTTGTATTGGATCAAAATGGTTTTAATGCAATTGAAGCTTGTGACATTGAACAAGCGCTTGCTAAAGTTCATGAACCTTATCCTGATTTAATCTTACTTGACTGGATGTTGCCAGGTGGCACTGGTGTCTCGTTAGCAAAGAAATTAAAACAAAATGAATACACTCGAAACATTCCAATCATTATGCTGACAGCTCGAAGCGATGAAGATGATAAAGTAAAAGGTTTTGAAGCTGGCGTCGATGATTACGTGACTAAACCGTTTTCACCTAAAGAACTTATTGCTCGTATCAAGGCTGTCATTCGTCGTGTTTCTCCAACATCGCTCGAAGAAGAAGTAGACTTTCATGGGCTAAAACTTGATCCCGTTGCTCATCGTGTAGCGATCAATGGTAGTAGCTTAGATTTGGGTCCTACAGAGTTTCGCTTGTTGCACTTTTTTATGACTCACCCAGAAAGAGTCTATTCACGTGAGCAGTTACTTGATAATGTTTGGGGCACGAATATTTACGTTGAAGACCGAACTGTTGATGTTCATATTAGACGTTTACGGAAAGCCATCTCGGGTGAAGGACACGAAGATTTTGTTCAAACTGTTCGCGGCGCAGGTTATCGTTTCTCAAGTAAACTAAAGAAAGCTAGTTAATATTAACTACTCCCTTGTTGGAAAGTAATTAGGCAAGTATGCATTTTCGTTTATCTTTTATAAATATTATTTATCGCTTACTGGGTGTGTTAGTGGCAAGTGCTTTTGTCGGCTGGTTATTCGGTTATGTCTTGTTAGTAATGCTTGCTACCAGTATATTTTTATTGGTTTGGCATTATCATCATCTATTTAAACTTATTAATTGGCTTTGGCAATCTAAAGCGTTATCTCCGCCACAAGCAAAAGGGGTCTGGGGATATTTGTATCTGTCTCTTATACACATCTCCGAGCCCACG
>OJHK01001269.1_pt1 | contig 12193 bp, 14 predicted proteins | sample 1595161 | NCBI WGS metagenome assembly OJHK01 (sample SAMN05416842, study PRJEB24817) | seawater metagenome | isolation source: Sea water | place: Canada:Atlantic | collected 2013-07 | reverse complement strand
AGATGTAGAGAGGTCTCGTGGGCTCGGAGATGTGTATAAGAGACAGCTGTAACGCAACCATCCATCAAGTCGATGAATCAGTTTGTTGTGAGGATTTGGAAAAGCTTGTAGATATTTACTATCATTGTTTAGTTAATGTTTTATGCACACATAAAACTATTAGTTAGTAATAAGGTTTCAGTTAGCAATGCAAAAGGCCAATCACATCAATAGTATCAATTACGCTCAAGTATTGGGTCAAAATGAAGAACACCTTTACTATGTGAGTGAGCGAGTTGCCATTCATCAAGTAATGAAAAGTGCCTTTGATTCTATGGTCGAAGCAGCTAAAGCCAATGATATTGAATTAACGATTGCCAGTGGTTTTAGATCGTTTGATCGCCAACTTATGTTGTGGAACAACAAGTTTTCAGGAAAAACGCCCATTAAAGATAATGCTGGGGATCTTGTTACTTCTGCAGATTTATCGCCACTTGAGTTAGTGCACAATATTTTGCTTTATTCTGCACTACCTGGTGCGAGCAGGCATCATTGGGGTTGTGATATTGATGTATACGCACCAAATTTGTTAGCTCAAGGTTATCAACTACAACTTGAGCCATGGGAATACAGTGAGCAAGGACCCTTAGCAAAGTTATCTGCTTGGCTTAATCAACACGCACACAAATTTGGTTTTTATTTCCCTTATGCAAAATTTCAAGGTGGTGTTGCCCAAGAGCCTTGGCATATCTCGTACCTCCCATTAGCTCAGCAGTACCAGCAAGCTTTTGATATCAAGTTATTAGCACACGCACTAAACAACAGTAGTATATTGGCCAAGAATGTCATTATTGAAAACCTTGATGACATAGCAAGTCGTTATATTAATAATATTTGTGCAGCACCCAGCAATGTTATACTGCCAGAACAAACAGCCTAGAATACTGATTTTAGCGAATTAACTTCACAAACTTACCAAGAGGTACTCCAATGGACAATTGGTTAGCGATTTTTATGATAATAATAACCGTCGTTATTATCATAGGGAATTTGAGTACATTTCAGAAAAGTTCAAAACAAAAAATGCGTAAAACAAGTTTAAATGATCGAGCAGAAACATTACCAAGATCTAATAAAAGTGCTCATAAAATGGAGTCTGTTGAAAAAAATAAACGCGAAGGTAAAACCTGATCTTAAAAATATAGTCAGATTACAGGCATAAAAAAACTCCAACTAGTGGAGTTTTTTTATGCCTGTAAAGTAACGAAATAATTACTTCATAATTACTTCGCGAAAACTAAGATTAGAAAACATCTCTAAAAGATAGCCCTTTTTCTACGACAGGGAAAATCCGCTCAAGTGCTTCTAAAGTCAATGGCTCACCATCAGCGTCATAGATAGTCACAGAGGTTTTCTGGTTAAGCTCATCTGCCGGCGCTAGCACAAATTGGTACTGAGCATCGCTCACATCAATAACCGGTACATCATCACCCCAAATACTGTCCCAAACACTACTTTCAGGTTTGACAAACTCTACGTAGTATATCTTTTTATCTTCATTAAGATCAGTAATCGTAAAACCATGCTTTTCAAAGAACAGCGGCATATTACCCCATAGGTTGTCTAAACCCATTTCAACAATATACGCTTGTTCAGCTTCAATGTTTTTACCTATTGTGACTAACTTTTGGTTTGCGCGAGTTAAACGGTCAGCACGTTGTTGTAGACGGTAGTTATAATCAACGGCAGCAATGAGATCATTAAGCATGCCTTTTTCAGCTCTTTGCTTATCAATAGGGTCCATTGTTTTACTGCCACCCTTTTCGTCTGTCTGTAAAAAGTCGACCAATGAAACGCGTAATGACACACTGCGGCCATGCGGTTTTGCTAACAATTGAAAACGAAAGCGTACGCTCTTTGAAAACTGAATATCAGTAAAAATCCAACCAACATCAACTTCATCATGATACCAATCAGATTCAATAATAGCTGTTTTAATGCCCTCTCGCTTAATGCTGGTTTCTTTTAAACTAGTCGCCCCTTCAGTCACCTTGCTTAGGGTAACTTCCGTGTCTTCTTCGATATAATTATAGGTAATGTTATCTTCTTCTAATTTCTCTTTGACAACTTTTTCGATAAAACCTAATAAGTCTTTATTTTCTAATACCTTATCAAACCAAATAATAGCAATACCAGACTCTTCTACTACACGTGAAGATGCGGCAACAGGCATAACTAATGAAGGTGCTCGAATATCCATGTCTTCACCAATAGGACCTTGGTGATTTATTTTATTGGTAACAAAATAATCATTTGCTTGTTTTGGTTTATTTAAATTGGCAGGAATCACGAGGTCGTTAGCTTCAACCTTATTCTGATACTCAAAACTACCTTGTGCTTGTTTATTATTAACTGATCCACAAGCTGTTAGTGATAAGGCTAACAGTGATAAATAAAACGCTCTACAACTCATTAAAACTCCTGTGGCTTAGGTTATTGATATTCAAAACCTGCTAAGCTCACTAAAAAATGCTAAAAATTTCTAAAATAAAATCGATATAAGACAGGGCTAATATTGCGCACCATGGTACTTGCCTGATTTTACAAACACAAGGTGTATGACCACAAAAATGTAAGATGATTCCAACTTTTATCATGATCAGTTACAATGCGCCTTTATTGACAACTTGGGCTTAATGAATGCCACAATATTTAGTACTAACAGCGATGGGATCGGACAGAACTGGTTGTGTTAGTGAATTAACTAAATTAGCAAGTGAATGCGAATGTAATATACTAGACAGTCGGATGGCCATTTTTGGCTCTGAATTTACTTTCATTATGCTGCTAACCGGTGATACCAGAGCGATTAATAAGATTGAAGTTAAAATACCTAAACTTGCGCATAGTTTAGATTTAATCACCATGATGAAGCGTACGTCTGGTCACAGAACCTTTGATTTAGTTAAACATTATCAGGCAGAGTACTCGGGGATCGACCAACCTGGTATTTTAAAAGCAATGACCGCTTTTTTTGCCACTCGTAAAATAGATATCTCTTCGTTAAAATCGGAAATAGATCCTAAAACCAATCATATGAGCGCTAACATATTGTTTGCTCTTACAGAAAAGATTAGTATCGATGAGTTGGAGTACGACTTTCTAGAGCTCTGCGAACAAACTGGAGTACAAGGTTTTATCAAAAAAGCTAATGCGAACTTATTATAATGTTGGGTTGTTTATCATTCAGTATTGAAATGTAAAAACGCTCTAGTTTGAAAGGTAAATTACGTTATTGCACATTAATGTAGCGATTACACTCCATGAAATCTGCCTTGTCTATCAGTCAAACAAACTCATGTAGACTAATATCGAAAGATCAATAGTCCCTAAAATAACTTTAACAACAAATAGAAGTGACTTTATTATGAATACTTTAAACGTTGGTGATACCGCGCCACTTTTTACCTTAAACAATGAAAATGATGAGTCAGTTTCATTAACTGATTATATTGGTAAACAACAAGTGCTTGTTTATTTCTATCCTAAAGCAATGACACCCGGCTGTACCGTCCAAGCTCAAGGGTTACGTGATATTAAGGCTGAATTAGCAGAATTAAATACCATTGTATTTGGTATTAGCCCTGACGAAGTAAAACGTTTAACAAAATTCTGTCAACGTGATGAATTAAACTTCTCATTATTATCTGATGTTGATCATCAAGTAGCAGATCAATTTGGGGTATGGGGTTTAAAGAAGTTTATGGGTAAAGAATATGATGGTATTCATCGCCTGAGTTTTTTAATTGGTCTTGATGGGAAAATCAGCCATGTTTTTAATAAGTTTAAAACCAAAGAACATCACGATGTAGTGCTAGCTGTTTTAAACGAATTAAATAAGTAACTTATTCAAGTGTAATAACAATACTTTACTGTACAAAAAAGCCCTAAGCTAAATAATAGTAGCTTAGGGCTTTTTAATGCACAGAGAAGTAATCCTTAATAATTTCTTAAGTTTAAGTCAGTGGTGTCCACAAGCAATTAACGCACATATAGTGCTTTAAGCAGGCTAATAAAATGGTTACTACTTTTGACCTTCACTTGTAACATCAGGCATAGGAATTGACGGCCAAGCATTAATCACTGCTTTCACTAACGTTGCCAAAGGAATTGCAAAAAATATCCCCCAAAACCCCCATAATCCACCAAAAAATATCACCGCTATAATAATAACCACAGGATGTAAATTAACAGCTTCAGAGAACAACAAAGGCACAATAACGTTACCATCAATCGCTTGTATTAAACCATAAGCAAGCATGACGTAGCCAAACTCACTACTTATACCGAACTGAAAAAGAGCGACTAAAAGTACAGGTAAGGTGACAACGGTTGCACCGACATAAGGGACAAGCACAGACAAACCAACTAAAACGCCTAATAACAAAGCATATTGTAAATCAAGAAAAATAAAAGCAATGGTGGTGGACGCTCCAACAATAATTATTTCAATCACTTTACCGCGAATATAATTCAGAATTTGTTGGTTCATTTCTTTGCTTACCTTAATTGCCATGCGTCGCTCTTTTGGTAAAAAGTGGGCAATACTACTCATTAATTCTGTTTTATCTTTTAAAAAGAAAAACACCATTAATGGCACAAGAATCAAATAAACCATTAAAGCAACAATGTCGGAGATTGAATTTAATGAGGCTTTTAGTGCCACCTGCCCCCATTCAAGTAAATTATCATTAACCATGACAATAAAGCTTTCAATTTGAGAGACGTGAATAAAATCAGGGTACTTCTCTGGCAAGGTTAATAAATACCCTTGCCCTTGGCTGATCATATGAGGAACCTCTTGCAATAAATTACTGCTTTGTTTCCAAATAATAGGCATTAACCCTAATACCGCTAATAATGAAAAACCCAGAAAAGTAGTAACAACTACTACTGTTGCACTAGAGCGTGACATTGAGCCTTGCGTTAGTTTATTAACAGGGAGATCCAATAAAAAAGCTAAGGCTATTGCAACAAATACTGGCATCAATAAACTGCTAAACAAAGCAATAAACAATGCGATACAGACTAAAAGAACGACTAACGTGACCGCATGCGGATCTGAAAATTTACGTGTATACCAATCACTAAATAACTTAAACATAACTACCCATTTTTTAATTTTTTCTTGTATGACTTTTCCGATTAATACTTATCTCAACAAAACCACTATCATTAGTCTGTTGTTGATAAACATACCCCTGCTTATCTAACAATTTAGGAATATCATTAATAGAGCCAATATCATCAATAGTGATAATACATTGGTCACCATCTTGCATTTTTTTTAGTAATAAACGCATTTTAACTAAAGGCACAGGACATTTCTCTCCTCTACCATCATATTTATAAATCATAGAAAACTTAAAACAGCGCTTTAGTTTAATTCACTAATTTGCGACAATTAATCCATTGTATAAATTAAAGTTATCATAACGTACCTCTATAGCCGTTACCATTCAAAGTGTGGGATTTCAGTGGGAATTGAAATTAGCTGTAAAGCCACCCTAGAAGTGATTGAGCAATATTACTCAATCACTACTGTGATTTACCATATAGATGCCGCTTAGTAGTATAGTTCAGAAGAAATCACCCTGAGTATCCCCTCCGGAATACTCATATAATAGCTTCGCGCTTTGACTTAACATTGTATGCTCGATGCGAGTGTTGCACTTTTAACTTTCGGCACTAAAGATAAACCCTATGAAAATCGACTTACTAGGAATATTAATTACATGAGTTCATTGAGTCCCAGCGCTAGCTTAAAAGAAATTAATGCCTACAAGAAACAAATTAATTGGGGAGAAGTATCCTCTATTTATCAAATATTTTCTTCTTCATTAGGTGAGTTAGATGGCATACTCACTCACGGTTTCGATAGTGCATATAAGCAAATTTTAAATAAGAACTCGTGGAATTTAGCATTGCTAGGTTCAAGTAAACAAGCGAACGGTGGTATCCAAATAAAAAACAAACCACAAATTGTTTTACGCCATGAATTTAATGACATGGGTTACGAGTTACATTGTTACCCTGCTGTTGACGGCGAAGTTGTTTCTCATAGTATGATTGATAAAGGCAATTGTCCTTTTAATCATTGGGTGCCTGAGAAAACACAGATGCTTTTTCGTCTTAATAGCTTAGTTGCATTTGCTATTTACTGTTTTCAAAGTGGTGATGAAGCAGATAAAGCCCTGCTGAAATTTGCGCATTACAAAGTTAAAGAATTAATCACAACTTTAAGCGAATCTTTTCAGATTATTGTGGTCAAAGGCTATAGTATAGCGGAGTTTTACCAAGAAATAGCCAAAAGAAATGGTAATATCCTTACCCAGAACACCTAAGAGCTCTTTGTCACACTCGAATATTTCCATTATGACCCTAGGATGTAATATTGCTTAACCTAAAACCCATGTTGACTGCCTTGTTATTTACACTAGGCATTGCAGCGGCCACTAGTTTTAATGCTACCGCCATTGATAACCAAAACAACAAAAATAAATTACCCGATATAGGCATTTCAGGCTACAGCGTATTATCAACCGATAAAGAGTTACAAATCGGTAAAGCAATGATGCGTCAATTACGCGGTTCACAACCACTAATCCAAGATCCTGTACTCATTGAATATATTAATCATCTAGGCAATACCTTAGTGAAAAATGCGCAAGGTGTGAATTATGCCTTTGAGTTTTTCCTAATCAATAATAACGAATTAAACGCTTTTGCTTTTTTTGGCGGCCATGTAGGCATCCATAGTGGTTTAATAACAACAGCAGACACGGAAAGTGAATTAGCTTCTGTTATTGCACATGAAATCTCACACGTTACTCAGCGCCATCTAGCCCGACGCCTTGAATCACAAAGTCAAACTCAGGGCTTGAGCATGGCGGCTATGTTGTCTAGTGTTTTGATTACCTTGGTTAACCCAAGCGTTGGCATTGCCGCACTGAGCGCAAGTATGGCTGTATCGCAACAAGCCAGTATTAACTATACGCGAGGAAATGAAAAAGAAGCAGATAGAGTCGGTATTGCTTTATTAGCGAGTAGCAATTTTGATCCACAAGGTGCAGCCAGCTTTTTTAGCAAAATGTCGACTAAATACCGCTATGCCAGCAAACCTCCAGCAATGTTGCTTACCCATCCATTACCTGAATCACGTATAGCCGATGCTCGCCAGCGTGCATTAAACTATCCAGCAAGACCTTTACCTCCGAGTTTAGGTTTTGAATTAACCAAAGCAAGATTAAAGTCGAGATACCAAGGGGATGCAAAATCCAATATTGGTTTCTATAAACTACTGTTGGAAAAAAAGCGCTACGCTATCAAAGCTGCTGCCCAATATGGTTTAGCACTATCGTATTTTGAAAACAAACAAACTCGCGAAGCTTTGCAGTTATTAGAGACGTTAGAGAAAAATGATAAGGATAATTTATTTTATGTTGATGCCTTAACTGATGTTTACCTGGCCAATAATCAAGCAGATAAAGCGATAAAGATGCTTGAACGATTAAACTTATTCATGCCTAACAATCAGGTAGTCAGTTTAAACTATGCTAACGCCCTGCTCAGCGTGAAAGAATATGATCTTACAGCACAGATATTACAGGATTTTTTATCAGTTAATCCCGGTAACTTTATCGCTTATGATATATTAACGACCTTGTACAGAACGCAAGAAAAAACAGGTTTAATGCACATGAGTAAAGCAGAAGTCTATGCGTTACTTGGCGCATACCCAAAAGCCGTTGATGAATTACAGACCAGCTATGCTTTCCTTGACGAACAGCCTTTAATGCAAAAAAGAGTAAAGGCCCGGATATTACAATTACAAGAACAAGAGAATAGATTAAAACGTCTATAACAATCTAACAGTTTGTCTGCTTGCTGACATCTTATTACCATTTAACTAGTCATTAATTATTAAAGGAAAACCATGTTTACTATTTATCACAACTCAAGATGTTCTAAGAGTCGCCAAACACTCGCATTACTTGAAGAACAAGCACAAAAAACAAATCAAGAAATCACTATTGTTGAGTACTTAAAAACCCCCATTGATCACGCACAGATTAAACAATTATTAGCACAGCTTAATTGTACCGCTATTGAAATGATGCGTGTAAAAGAAGCAGAGTTTACTGAAAATAATTTAAAAGAGGCTAGTGAAGAAGAGCTCATTAACGCCATGGCAAATACGGCGAAACTTATTGAACGCCCTATTGTAACTAATGGTAGTAAAGCTATTATTGGCCGACCTCCTGAAAACGTTTTAACATTTTTTAAACAATAAGCTCTATTTAACCCTTAATGTAGATAAGCAGACTAATGAACAAACAAAGATTTTCAACAAGTAATTATAAAAAAATTGCCTTAGCAGGTTATTTTTCTTTATTAGTATTTATGCCGCTATGGTTAATCGTATTAAGCCCAAGTGAAAGCTTAAGTACAACTACTTCACTGTTAATGTTTACCTTACCGTTATTGTTCCCATTAAAAGGTTTAATACAAGGAAACCCGTTTACCTATGCTTGGTCGAACTTTATTGTTTTAATCTACTTTTTACATAGCTTGACAACCCTTTGGGTACTACCAGAAGACAGATTGTGGGCAATGTTGGAGCTGATTTTTGCAAGTGCTATGTTTTTTGGCGCTACTTATTACGCTAAATTTCGTGGACAAGAGCTAGGTCTAAGTATCCGTAAAAAGAAAGAGAGTAAATAGCTCATATACCCGTTACCATTCAAAGTGCAGGATTTCAGTGGAAATTAAAATCACTCAAGCACTCTGAAACATGCATCTTCATTGGTAGCGGGTATATACCCGACTTACTGAAAAAAGGAAGATTAAAAAAGGAAGAAGATAATGCGCTTTAATTTTGTAAAGTTCACATTGTTATCCGTACTATTTACCCTAGTACTGACTGCTTGTGATAGTAGTAATAATGAGCCTGCGACTACTTATCCTTCGGCTAGCATAGTACAACTTGATGAAGTACAAAATATAAATCAAAGCGTCGATCTTCTTCTTCACTTTCCTTTTGATAGCGTTAGTCAGATTAATTGGGAGCAAACGGCCGGTGAGCCCGTTTTACTTTTAGCAAAGAACAGTAAAGTTGTTTCTTTTACACCAACGCTGGCTGGTGATTACACTTTCAGTGTCAGTTTTATGCTCAATGATGAATTCGAGCAAACTTTAATGAAAAGTATTGCCGTTAGCGATGATTATCATAAGTTAACTACACGCCTTTCACATGAAGCTTTAGCGGGTAACAAGGTGTCATTTCGTAGTCAACTTCCCGGCACAGTGAACACTAGTACCTTGCAATGGCGACAAATTGAAGGCCCTACGGTTACTTTAACCAGCGAAAGCACTGATGGTGAATTAACACTTTTTTTTGATGCACCTCAGGTTGAATTAGATACCATTATTTCTTTCGAGGCATCAGCTACAGACTCTGATAGTAATACTGTGTATCGCGATCAAGTAGCCGTACTAGTAGAGCCTGCGGCTGAAATCAGTAGTAATGCTTATTTTTCAGATCGCAAAGCCTCAGTTTTCGTTTATAACAGTATTAGTCCTTATGCTGATACCCTCATTAACTGTGTGTATTCAAATACTTTAACCAGCTCATGCACATTAGCCCAAACACCTTTGCTTGCAACAGAAGTAACCAACTCATCTATGGCGCCTTCAATAGAGAGTACCATGGACCGTGTTGTGGTATCACATCAGTGGATGGGCGATAGGTTTAAAGACTTTCTGACAAATAATGATCCCAATAACGATATAAAAAACTTACTCAGAGCAACAACCGCAATCATTATTTCTTATGATGTTCGCCCATCTTTTTATTGGGCGGCAACAGGCGCAATATATTTAGACGCAGAAAATTTTTGGTTAACCCCACAAGAGCGCGATACGATTAACGAAGCACCTGATTATCGAGCCGATTTTGGTAATGATTTACAATTTGTCATGCCTTGGCGTTACGTGAAAGATAATGCTTATGCCAGTAAAAGTTATAGCAAATCTGAACGTGTCACTCGCACCGCTGAAGATGCTTTATTTCGCCTAACCTCTTTAATGTACCATGAGCTGGCTCACGCCAATGATTTTTTCCCAAGTTATGAATGGTATGTACATCGCGCTAGTCAACGTGTGCTCGATGCCGCCACCAGTACAACATTTGAGTCAGATGAGCTTGCCGTTACCTTTCCACTCAATAGCCAAGAAATGCGTGGATTAGCGCAAGTAAGCTTTGCTGGCGAAGTCGCCACCCAAACACAAAAAAATTACTTACCAGCAGATATTGAAGCATTTTTTAGTACAGAAGGTGCCTCAGACTTTTATGCTTATTCAAGCTTACGTGAAGATTACGCCATGTTATTTGAAGAGTTAATGATGCAAAATCGCTTTAATGTAATCCGTGATGTAGCAATCACTAATCAACCCGTTGGTGAGAGTATTTCCGCCGCAGATTATAACGTCACCTGGGGACAACGTGGCCGCATTGGCGATGATAGATTGCGAGACAGAGTGCTTTTTACTGCTAGTCGTGTTTTACCTGAATTTGATAGCCAAGCTGCTATGATTTTGGTAGCTAAGCCTATAGAAATGGGTGAAGGCAGTAATTGGCTTGAGAATTTAACCATCAGCCCCGAAGATCTAGAAAGTAGAGTCATGGTAAAAAACCGTAACAGCTTCTCTATATTCACTAGTGATCCAGAAGCTTCAACAACCAAGGTTGATGCTGAACAAGAAAATAACTTTACGCGTTATTATCAAAAGCCATTACCTGTGCATTAATGCTCTACCACTTCAGTGCTAATAGGATTATTCTTGTGACACAAAAAAACGCGATTAAATAATCACGTTTTTTGTTGATATACAGCTCTATGCTATTTATACCAATTTGATTAAATTTCTTCCCAACTCAGAGCTATGTTAGATGTTCAATAACAAGGCGAATTTGTTTAGGTCTAGTCATTCTAAATCAAATGAATTTAACGATGTTAATGGACATAAAACAAGCTCCCAAGGGCGAGTTTAAAAGGCTTACATGCAGCGTTATTGATTTTGACAAGGGAATAACCATTCTCTTCAATCAATGTCTTGCCTCTAAACCTTTTAATTCTCGCTGAGTGTAAAAGAACTTAATCAACTTGGTATTAAATTGGTCATCCTCTCTTCTCATTCTATTTATGTTATTAGTGATGGGTTCTCAAATTCATAATACCGACTATAGGATAAAGGGTGCAATTGAGCATAAGCAAGATGCTATAGAGATTCATTTCATCATGGGATTTCTAGTATTGCTGCTGTTATTAGCACGAATTATTTGGTCACAATTCTTTTTACCTGAAATACATAAAGCAAAATTTAACAACTTGATGCACAAGAATATTGTCCGTGTTGTGCATTTTTCAATGTATTTTGTTTTATTTTCATTAATTGTATCCGGGGTTTTAATGATTACTAATTATGAACATCCTCTTTCGATTCTAAATATTGTTTCTTTCTCACTAGGCGAAACTAAGCAATTTATCTTTAATCAAGCAAATGAGATCCACCTCTATTTAGAAAGTGCTATTTATTTTTTAATCGCTATGCATTTTGCAGGTGCTTTATATAGTCGAAGGTGAATGAACTTACAAAGCTATCAAAAAGCTACAAATAGTTTGCCATTGCTCTGACGTTACCTATTATTAACGTAAGGAGAATTGTCATGACTAAACCTGTACGTGCGTCTGATACACCTTTTGCGGTTGAGGTGGAAGAAGGTAAGAAATATTCTTGGTGCTCTTGTGGTAAAAGCGAGAACCAACCATTTTGTGATGGCTCTCATAAAGGCTCTGAATTTTCGCCGGTTAGGTTTACGGCAACCGAGTCTAAAAAACTATACTTTTGTGGCTGTAAAAAAACGGCATCACAACCCTTTTGTGACGGTAGCCATAAATAAAGATTAGCTTCGTCGCATTGCCTTTAACTAGGTGACTATCAACAATGATAATCTACATTTTTTAGCGTTCTATTTTTAAGGTAATTTTTATGGTTATATGGCCTTGCATGCTAAAACTCGATGGCGACGATGAGCTTATTTATTTACATACAGAACAGGAGTTCATTGCTGCTGTCTCTTATACACATCTGA
>OJHK01001268.1_pt1 | contig 12206 bp, 10 predicted proteins | sample 1595161 | NCBI WGS metagenome assembly OJHK01 (sample SAMN05416842, study PRJEB24817) | seawater metagenome | isolation source: Sea water | place: Canada:Atlantic | collected 2013-07 | reverse complement strand
TATCTTTTGATATCAATAGTCCTATTATTCTTTTATATAATTTGCGTAAAAAAATATAAAAAATTTGATTTCAAATATCTAATATCTTTAGAGGTCTTTATTGTTTTGTTGGTTCCCCATTTAATTTGGTTGGCTAATAACGATTATATTACAATTACATATGGGTTAGCTAGAACAGGGCTAGAGAATTCAAGTTTATTAGATCATATAACTTACCCTTTAATATTTTTAGGCAAACAAATAGGAATATTAATTCCATTTTTTATAATGTCATTTTTTTTAATAAAAAAGATTAAGTTTAAAGTGTCCTTAAAAGATAAGAAATTATTGTTCTTAATATTTATTAATCTAATTCCAATTGGACTAATGTTCTTAACTTCCATGTTAACAGGGTCTAAAATAAGAACAATGTGGATGACCCCATTTTATTTATTTTTTGGTGTATTAATTGTCTATATTTTTCAAGCACAAATAAATCTTAAAAAGTTAAATGGGTTTATATCAACATTTTTGATTTTGTTTATTTTTTCACCTTTTGCTTATGCCTATATTTCAATTACTGAAACTGATAAAAGAACAGATTATTTAGGTAAAGAAATAGCAATTAAAACTGAATACTTATGGAAGCAAAATTATACATTGCCAATTAATGTTGTCCTTGGCGATGAATGGCATGCTGGAAATTTATCATATCACCTAAATTCTAGACCAGTTTGGGAAGGATTGATTACAAAAGATAAGCTTAATTCATTGTCGAAATATATTTGCATCGATAATATTTGTGTAGGAAATAGATGAGCAAGATAAAAATTTTAATCCCTATATATAATGATTGGCAGTCAGCTTTTAAACTTTTAGAAGATATAGACTTAGAAGTTAATGATTTAAAGCATGAATTCTCAATTATAATTGTAAACGATTGCTCCACAGAAGAAAAACCTGCCAATGATTTTAATTTCAATAACCTTAAGTCTATAAAAATAATCAATATGAAAACAAATAAGGGACATGCTAGATGTAATGCATCTGGCTTAAGATATATTGCTGAGCATGAAGATTACGATTATATAATTCCAATGGATGGAGATGGTGAAGATAGACCGGAAGAAATAACTCTTCTTATTAATAAGATAAATGACTATCCTGATAAAGTTATTACAGCTAATAGAGTAAAAAGATCTGAAGGTTTTTTCTTTAAACTTTGTTACCTTTTACACAAATATTTAACTTTTGTTTTCACCGGACAGTCTATTAAGTTTGGCAATTTTATTTGCTTGCCTAAACTTGCAGTTAATAAAATGATAAAAGAAAAAGCAACATGGAGTAGTTTTTCAGGTGCTGTTGCTAAACTATTTAAAGATAGAAAATCTATCCCATCAATAAGAGGTAAAAGATTTTTTGGTCCATCGAAAATGAGTTTTATTAACTTATTAAAACACTCACTATCAATTATAGCTGTTTTTAAAATGACACTATTGATTAGATCTATATTTTTTTTAATTGCTTACTTATTTCTAGTTGCTGGTAATCTATCATTGATTACATTATTACCTGTTATAGGAGTTGTTATTATGATGATTTCAGTAATTATACTTTCTCAGAGAGAAAATATTAAAGAATTTGAAAACTCTTTAGAAAATATTAGCAGTGTAGATCAACTTAAATAGCTTTTATTATTGGTAGCGAATGAAAGTCAGCTGTATCTATCTTTGAAGAGTGGTCTCTTCTCATATTCCATTTTTTATTTACTCCTGCACTAGCCAAACTTAATGTTGATCGTCCATATCTATAATTTGTGCTATCAATAGATCTCATTAAGCCTTTAATTTTCTCATCTTTTTCAGTGGAAAATAGATTTTTACTGCCACTTGAACTAACTAAACCAGTCAATGTTATTCCTGCTTTTTGATATCTGTATCCATTAATAAAGATTTCATTTAATGCAATCAAAGCAGTTTTAACTATTTCAATACTATTATTGGTAGCTATTGGAAAATCTATAGTTTTAGCATTTGAATAATACACCCCTCTATTTTGAAAAGGGCTTGTTCTAACAGACACGGTTATTGATTTTGCTATTAAAGATTCTGATCTAATTTTTTCTGAAGCATTTAAACAATAACTTGCAACTGCTTCTTCTAACTCTTGAAACTTTTCAACCCTTGTACCAAATGATCTTGACACTACACAACTTTTTCTTTTTGAAGTTTTAGTTTCTAGTGGGATACAAGGAATACCTCTAAGTTCTAATGCAGTTCTAGAACTTAAAACGTTAGAACTTTTTTTAATCCAAGTATTTGACATATTTTTTAATTGTTTAGCATTATAAATTCCATTTTGATGATAGAATTTAGTTAATTGTTTACCAACACCCCACACATCGTTGATATCTATTTTTTCTAATAGTGGATCAATATTTTCAATTCCTATTAAGTTCGTGACACCAGATTGTTTTTTCTTTGCTATATGATTTGCAATTTTGCTTAGCGTTTTTGTTTTAGCAATACCAATGCTAGTTGGAATTCCTGTCCACTGTAAAACAATGCTTCTAATTTCTTTTCCCACATCTTCTACTTCATCATCTGGATAATTACTCAAATCTAAAAAGGCCTCATCTACTGAATATATTTCTAACTCAGGATTAAATCTTTTTAAAGTTCTCATCACTCTTCTAGATAAATCTCCATACAAAGAGTAATTTGAAGAAAATACATAAACTTTATTTTTAAGTATTATTTCTTTAGCTTTAAAGTAAGGCTCGCCCATTTTGATACCAAGAGACTTTGCTTCATTTGATCTTGCAATAATGCAGCCATCATTATTAGACAATACTACAACTGGCTTATTTCTAATTTTAGGATTGAACAATCTTTCACAGGAAACATAAAATGAATTACAATCTACTAATGCTATCTTCTTAGTACGTTGAATGAATGACATAAGTCACAACTCCCCAAATAAATACTTCCATTTCATCACCAATAATTATCTTATCTTCAATATTTTTTGAACCTGATGTTAAAAATTGACCATCTTTTGATTTAACAAAACTTTTAACAACTAATTCATCATGAACATTTGCAACCACTGTTGAAAAATTTTTAGGTTTTAAGCTTCTATCAATAACTAATAAGTCACCATCATAAATACCAACATCGGTCATTGATTTTCCTTGAACTCTAATAATAAAAGTAGCTGGAACATTTTTGATTAAGTGAACATTAAGATCTACATCCTCTTCGATATAATCTGTTGCAGGAGAGGGAAAGCCAGCTCCAGCTTTATGTAAATAAAAGGGAATAGTTAATTTCATGTTCTTGTTTTGTTCTATTATATAGACTAGTTATGCAGCACACGCAATAGGTTGTATTTTGAGTCTGTAACTGAATCAAAGGTGAATCAAAACGTGAACATTGAAACTACATTTTGTGCTCTTGTGGATAACTTCAACCAGAGATAGTTTAAGCCTCATATTAAAATGAAAAAATTTCTATCAATTGTGTTTCTTGGCTTAATTATAACTTCTAACAGTATGTCTTATGAAGAAGCAAACTATGAAGTAGTGAAAAAAAATGAAGTTTATGAAATCAGAAAATATTCTGATCGTTTAGCAATTGAAACAGATATATCAAATGAAGGCAACAGTTTTAGAAAATTATTTAACTACATATCAGGCAACAATGATAAAAATGAAGAGATTAAGATGACAACACCAGTTACCCAAATGGAAAAAAAAGGAAATATGACTATGCAATTTTATTTACCTTCAAAGTTTAACAAAGAAAACACACCAGTTCCATCTAACTCAGATATAAAAATTTTAAACATTAAAGAAGGCTATTATGCAGTTATTAGATATTCAGGAAGGGCTTCTGAAAAAAATTTTACTAAACATAAAAGCATTTTAGAAAATGAATTAAAAAAAGATGACATATCAATTTTGAGTGCACCCATTAAAGCAACTTATGATGGGCCTTTCACACTACCTATGAACAGAAGAAATGAAGCAATGTTTGAAATTAATATAAAAAATAAAGGAGAAATATAAATGAAAAAACTAAAATGCCATTGTGGAGAAGTAGAAGCGGAAATAAATGTACCTGATAATTTAGAAAAAGTTTTAAAATGTAATTGCTCAATTTGTAAAAGAAAAGGAGCAATAATGTCTATGGTTAAGAATGAAGATTTTAAAATAATTAAAGGTGAGGATAAGTTAAAACTTTATCAATTTCATTCAAAAATTGCGAAACACTATTTTTGTTCTAACTGCGGAATTTATACACATCATAATCCAAGAGCCAATCCAGCTATGACAGGATTTAATCTTGGATGCGTAGATGAAATAAATACGTTTGAATTAGAAAATGTTGCAGTCAATGATGGGCAAAATCATCCTCTAGACAACAAGTAATTTTTTATGCAAGCAGTTAATGATTGTTTTAAAAAAGTAAAAAAAGATTGTTTTAAATTTATCTCTTCTCAAGAAACTAAGAAGGATAAATTTAAAAATAAAGATAAGATGATCAAATCCTTTTTAATACCTGTTAGTTTTTGGATAGCAAAAAGAATTAATAAAAAAAAACCATTAATGATAGGTTTAGCTGGAGGACAAGGGTCAGGCAAAACAACTATCTCATCAATTTTAACTTTAATTTTAAAAAAATATTTTAAGTTAAATGTTTTTAAAGTTTCTATTGATGATTTTTACAAAACAAGAAAAGACAGAAAACTATTATCTAAAAATAAACATCCTTTATTAATGACGAGAGGAGTGCCTGGGACTCACGATGTAGATTTAATGTTAAATTTTTTTAAACAGATTAAAGATAAAAACTTTAAAAGTTTACAAATTCCAACATTTAATAAAGCAATAGATGATAGGTGCCAAAAGAGCTTATGGTATAAAATCAAAACAAAGCCAGATGTGGTAATTTTTGAAGGTTGGTGTGTTGGAGCAAGAGCTCAATCAAGTAGTCAACTCAAAAAACCAATTAACTCACTTGAAAAAGTTTATGATCAAGGAACTAAATGGAGAACCCATGTTAACAATCAATTAAAAACTAAATATAAAACCTTATTCAAGCAATTAGATGGATTACTGTATCTAAAGGCTAAAAACTTTAGCTTATTAAGAGAATGGAGATTAAAACAGGAGAGAAAGCTCTGGGTTCAAACAAAAAACAAGAAAAACCTAAAGATTATGAGCAGTGGAGATGTAATAAACTTTATGCAAACTTATCAAAGAATTACTCAACAAATGTTTAAAGATGCGATAAAAAGCTCATCAGTTATAATGAATTTAAATAGTAATCATCAGATTGAAAAAATAAAATTTAAAAAATAATGAAAAAAATAATATTAATATTCTTAGCTATTATTCTTTTTAATGGAAAAGCTTTTTCAGTACCTTTGTCAAAAGCATTGTTGCAAGCGTACAATGAAAACCCAGTATTAAATGCAGAACGTGAAAATATTCAAGTTTCTAGAGAAGATGTAAAAATATCAAGAAGTGAATTTTTACCAAGTGTGACTCTATCAGGGTCTAAGAGCCAAGAAAATACAGAAAAGCTAACTGATGGAACAGGTGCTAATTCATCTTTTACTGATGTTGATCCAAAAACTCAATCAATAAATATTGAGCAAAAATTATTCCAAGGATTTGCAGGTATAGCCAGCATGGAAAAAAGTAAAATTGGATTAACTTTAGCTGAGGCAAAACTTTTAAAAACTGAACAGGAGATTTTGTACCAAGCTATAGAAGCTTATTCAGGTTTAATTTTTTCTGATGAAAAACTTAAAATTAATCAAAATAATGTTAACCTGTTAAAGAGACAAGTTGAGACTAATCAAGCAAGATTAGAAAGGGGTCAAATCACTATATCTGATTTAGCACAATCAGAGTCTTCACTTGCTGGTGCGCAAGCACAATTTTTACAAGCAAAAAATGGAACAGTTACAGCTAAGCTAACATACGAAAAAATTATAGGCCCAATTGTGAATACTAATACTTTAAATAAAAATTCAGATTTAACCTTTGAATTACCCAAAGACTTAGATGAAGCAATTGAAATTTCAAAAACAACTAATCCAAATTTAATTATTTCAAGGCTAGAGTATGAACAATCTGAAAAAGATGTAACTATAGCTAGATCTGATCTATCACCATCTGCATCTTTATCATTTAATAGTTCAAAATCAGACAATATAAGCTCAAGTATTGGTGAGCGTGATAAAGAAATATTAAAAGCAACTATTTCATGGCCAATTTTTAAAGGTGGAAAAAATACTGCCTCATTAAATAAAAGTAAAAATTTGAAAAATAGAAAAAAATTATTATTAGATAATGCTTTAAAAACAAATGATGCAAATATTGCAAGTGCATGGTCAAGCTTTCAAGTATCAAAAAGTTTATTGAATGCAGTTACTGCGCAAGTTAAAGCTGCAGAAACAGCAAATGAAGGAATAACAGTTGAATATGAAACAGGTCTTGGAAGATCTACACTTGATGTTATTCAGTCAAACTCAATTTTATTAAACTCAAAAATAAGCCTAGCAAATTCTGAAAGAAATTATTTACTTTCACAATTTAAACTTCTTCAAGCCATTGGTTTGTTGAATAGTAATTACTTAAAAATACAGTAATTAAGCCATTTTATTATAAAAAAAATAACTATTGAAAATGAGAACAAAATGTGTACATTTAACACACGATTCGAACACTAATTATTTAATAAAAAAGGCATAAAATGACTAAAAACAACTTAAAAGTAGTTAAAACTACAAAAGCACAACAAGCAGAAGGCAACGAAAAAAATAAAGCTTTAGAGGCGGCAATGAGCCAAATTATCGATAATTTTGGAAAAGGATCAGTAATGAAACTTGGCCAAAGAAGAGCAATGGATATCGAGTCAGTTTCAACTGGATCATTAAGTTTAGATGTGGCGCTTGGAATAGGTGGATTGCCAAAAGGAAGAGTTGTTGAAGTCTATGGACCAGAATCATCTGGTAAAACAACCTTAGCATTACAAGTATTAGCAGAGGCTCAAAAAGCTGGAGGAATATGTGCATTTATAGATGCAGAGCATGCATTAGATCCAATTTATGCAAAAAAACTTGGTGTAGACACTGAAGAATTATTAATTTCGCAACCTGATACTGGTGAGCAAGCTCTAGAAATAGCTGATACTTTAGTTAAATCAGGATCGATTTCTGTTATCGTAATTGACTCTGTTGCAGCACTAACACCTAGAGCTGAAATTGAAGGAGAAATGGGAGATCACCATGTAGGACTTCAATCAAGATTAATGAGTCAGGCTTTAAGAAAGCTAACAGGCTCAATCTCAAGCACAAATACAATGATGATTTTTATTAATCAAATTAGAATGAAAATTGGAGTTATGTTTGGAAGTCCAGAGACTACATCTGGTGGAAATGCACTTAAATTCTATTCATCTGTTAGATTAGATATTAGAAGAATTGGTGCCATTAAAAATGGAGATGAAATTATTGGTAACTCAACAAGAGTTAAAGTGGTTAAAAATAAAGTAGCACCACCATTTAAAGTTGTTGAATTTGACCTAATGTATGGCAAGGGTATTAGCAAAGTAGGTGAATTAGTTGACCTTGGTGCAAAAGCTGACATTGTTGAAAAAGCTGGTGCCTGGTATGCTTACAAAGGTGAAAAAATTGGCCAAGGAAGAGAGAATGCTAAAATTTATTTAGAGCAAAATCCTCAAATTGCTGCAGAAATTGAAATGGCAATTAGAGAAAAAGCTGGAGTGATAGCAAAAAAAATTGAAGGTAATCCACTTGATCCTGAAAAAGCAGCAAAAGATCAAATAGAAGAACCTAAAGTGGAAACAAAGGAAGAAGTAACACCTCCATCTAAAAAGAATTAGTTAAAGTCATCTTTAATTATTAAAAGGCGCTTAATTTAAGCGCCTTTTTTCCCTACACTTATCTAGACATCAAATAAAAAAGCTGTATTTTAATTATATGGCTGACAAAACACTGAATCAAATTAGAACAACTTTTTTAGATTATTTTGAAAAAAATGATCACAGAATTGTTGAATCTAGTAATTTAGTTCCAAATAATGATCCAACATTAATGTTTGCAAATTCAGGAATGGTACAATTTAAAAATGTATTCACTGGATTAGAAAAAAGAGACTATGTAAGAGCAACAACCTCGCAAAAATGTGTAAGGGCAGGTGGTAAGCATAACGACCTTGAAAATGTAGGCTATACACCAAGACACCATACATTTTTTGAAATGCTTGGAAATTTTTCATTTGGAGATTATTTTAAAGAAGAGGCAATTAGTTACGCATGGAATTTAATAACTAAAGAGTTTGGAATTGATAAAAATCGTCTTTATGTAACAGTTTATCATGACGATGAAGAAGCATTTAACTTTTGGAAGAAAATAGCTGGTTTTAGCGATGATAGAATAATCAAGATAGCAACGTCAGATAACTTTTGGTCGATGGGTGACACAGGGCCTTGTGGACCATGTTCTGAAATATTTTATGATCACGGTGATCATCTAGAGGGTGGTTTACCTGGCACTAAAAATGAAGATGGTAACCGGTTTATAGAAATATGGAATTTAGTATTCATGCAATATGAGCAAATTTCAAAAGATAAAAGAATAGATTTACCCAAGCCATCTGTGGATACTGGTATGGGTCTTGAGAGAATAGCTGCACTATTACAAGGAACACACGATAACTACGAAACAGATCATTTTAAAAAACTAATACTATCTGCATCTGACACATTAAACGTTAAAGTAGATGAGGTTAACCAATCTAGCTTTAGAGTAATAGCAGATCATTTAAGAGCAAGTTCATTTTTATTAGCAGAAGGAGTTTTACCTTCTAATGAAGGTAGAGGATATGTGCTTAGAAGAATTATGAGACGTGGAATGAGACATTCACATTTATTAGGTTCCAAAAAACCAGTCTTCTATAATATTTTTAAAACGCTTCTAGAAGAAATGTCTAACAATTATCCAGAGTTAGAAAGAGCACAATCTTTAATAAAAGAAACCTTAAAAACAGAAGAAGAAAAGTTTTTAGTTTTATTGGATAGAGGAATAAAAATATTAAATGAAGAGTTAGAGAAAGTTGAAAAAATATTACCTGGTGAAGTGGCATTTAAACTTTATGATACATTTGGTTTTCCATTAGATTTAACTGAAGATATTTTGAAAAATAAATCACTGACTGTAGATGGGGAGAAGTTTGATTTATTAATGAAAGAAAGCAAAGAATTAGCAAAAAAAAATTGGAAAGGATCAGGGGATAGCTCCATAGATCAAATATGGTTTGATATAAAAGATCGTTTAGGAGCAACTGATTTTTTAGGATATTCCACAGACAAAGCAGAAGGTGTAATTACTTTAATTCTTAAAAATAATAAAGAGGTTCAAGATCTACAAGAAAACGATGAAGGCATTATAATAACAAATCAAACACCTTTTTATGGAGAGTCAGGAGGACAAGTTGCAGATACTGGAATAATCTCTAAAGAGACTTTTGAATTTGAAGTGTCTGATGTTCAAAAAAAACTAGGGGATTTATTTGTTCATTACGGAAAAGTTAAAAAAGGTTCAGTTAAACTAAAAGACAGTGTTGAATTAAAAATAGATACACAGAGAAGAAATAATATTAGAGCTTACCATTCTGCCACTCATTTATTGCACGAAGCATTAAGAAGAGTTTTGGGTGAGCATGTAACTCAAAAAGGATCTTTAGTTCAATCTGATCGATTAAGATTTGATTTTAGTCACATGAAACCTATTTCAGATGAAGAGATGAGAAAAATTGAACATTATGTAAACTCAATAATTGAAAAAAAGTCAGAGGTGAAAACAAGAATAATGACACCTAAAGAAGCTGTTGAAAATGGTGCCCTAGCTTTATTTGGAGAAAAATATGGTGATGAAGTTAGAGTTTTGTCTATGGGAGATGAAGAAGGTAAATTTTTCTCAACTGAATTATGTGGAGGAACTCACGTTGTAAACACAGCTGATATTGGAAAATTTAAGATTATTAGCCAATCATCTATTGCTGCAGGTGTAAGAAGAATTGAAGCTTTAAGAGACGTACAGTTAGTTGATTTTTTAAAAGAAAAAGAAAACCAGTCTAATTTGTCTGATCAAAAAAATGAGGCAGTTATAAAAGAATTAGAGACAAAGATTATTAAATTAGGAGGAAAACCTAATCTTCAAAACAAGGATCAAGTAACTTTAATAAAAGACCTTAATAGACAATTTGATCAACTTTCAGTTAGCTCAATATTAAAAGATAAAGATAAAAATAAAATCAACGATCAAACTATTAATGGATTTAAAGTTAGATTTCAAAATATTATAGATTTACCATTTAAAGATCTACGTAAGCTAATTGATGAAGGAAAAAAAGAAATTGGTGAAGGATTAGTTATAATTTATGCAATCAATGATAATAAAGTTGGATTAGCTGTAGGTGTTACTAAAACATTAGAAGATAAGTTTGATGCTGTAAAAATTGTTAGAGCTGGTTCAGAAGTTATTGGTGGTAAAGGTGGTGGTGGAAGAGCTGACTTTGCACAAGCTGGTGGAACTTTGCCTGATAAAATTGAAGAGTCTTTTGAAAATATTAAAAAATTAATTAATTAAGCTTTTTCTTAAGCTGACCATCTAATTCATCTAAAAATTGATTAGTCGTTAGGTAATTACTTGAGGGCCCAATTAAAATTGCCAAGTCTTTTGTCATTGATCCATTTTCAACACAATCAATACAAACTTTTTCTAAAGTTTTTGAAAAATTAATCAACTCTTCGTTTCCATCCAATTTTCCTCTGTGTGCAAGACCCCTAGTCCAAGCAAATATAGATGCAATTGGATTTGTAGAGGTTTCTTTACCTTGTTGATGCATCCTATAATGTCTAGTTACAGTTCCATGAGCTGCTTCAGCCTCCATTACTTTTCCATCTGGAGTTAATAGAACGCTAGTCATTAAGCCTAAAGAGCCATATCCTTGTGCCATAGTATCAGACTGAACATCACCATCATAATTTTTACATGCCCAAATATACTTACCACTCCATTTCATTGCACATGCTACCATGTCATCAATTAGTCTGTGTTCATAAGTAATTTTTAATTTTTCAAATTTTTCTTTAAACTCTTCATCAAATATTTTTTGAAAAATATCTTTAAAACGACCATCATATTGTTTTAGGATTGTATTTTTTGTTGATAAATAAACAGGCCATTCTTTAATCAAACCATAGCCAAAACAAGACCTTGCAAAGTCTTCTATTGATTTATCTAAATTGTACATTGATAAAGCTATACCTGGTCCAGGAAAGTTAAAAACTTCATATTTTATTTCTTGGCTACCATCTTCAGCTGTCCATTTAACTTCCATTTTACCTTTTCCAGGAACTTTAAAATCTGTTGCTCTATATTGGTCTCCAAATGCATGTCTTCCAATAATTACTGGGTCTGTCCATGAAGGCACTAATTTAGGAATATTTTTACAAACTATTGGCTCTCTAAAAACAGTTCCTCCAATAATATTTCTTATAGTTCCATTTGGAGATCTCCACATTTTTTTTAAATCAAATTCTTCAACACGGGCTTCATCTGGTGTTATTGTTGCACATTTAATACCAACACCAATTTTTTTAATTGCAGTGGCTGAGTCAATTGTTATCTGATCATTAGAATTATCTCGACTTTTCATGCCTAGATCAAAATATTCAATACCCAAATCTAAATATGGAAGAATAAGTTTACTTTTAATAAACTCCCATATTATTCTTGTCATTTCATCGCCATCGAGTTCTGCAACTGGATTTTTAACCTTAATTTTAGCCATATTTGAATAATTTATATTAGTAATTGTAATTTAGTGCTTTATATACATATTAATAAAAAATTATCAAATAGAAGCTTATGTTAGAGAAAATTTTCCCAAAAATTCATTCTGAAGGATACAAATTTTTAGCTATAGCTATTATTGTAACAATTTTTCTGTACTTCCTCAGTACCTTCCTAGGGTTAATTGGTATGGTATTGTCTATATGGGTATATTATTTTTTTAGAGATCCTGAACGGATTTCAATAAATGATGAAAACTATCTAACAAGTCCTGCTGATGGTGAGGTTTTAATGGTTCATGAGGTTGATGGCCCAAAGGAGCTTGGCTTAGA
>OJHK01001262.1_pt1 | contig 12253 bp, 9 predicted proteins | sample 1595161 | NCBI WGS metagenome assembly OJHK01 (sample SAMN05416842, study PRJEB24817) | seawater metagenome | isolation source: Sea water | place: Canada:Atlantic | collected 2013-07 | reverse complement strand
TCTTCATTCCATTATCTTTTGCTTCCTTATAAGCTCTGGCTTCTATTCCAGACATGTCATCTCTAACTGCTTTTTCTGCAACTTTTGATGCTTCGGTTACTGCTTTTCTTTGTTTCATAGTTAGTGAATTCAACCACTTTTTATTAGCAACAAGAACAAATTCAATATCACCGTGATTAGTTACCGTTAGAGTATCCATCACTTGATAAAGTTTTCTAGATTTAACTCCAGATACACCTGTCATTCCTGCATCCACAGTTCCTCTTTGGTAAGCTAAATATTGCTCAGAACCTGAAATTAAAGCAGGCTTAGCTCCAAGAGAGCTAACAAATGCACCTAGTGTTTTTCCAAATACTCTTATTTTTTTATTTTTAAAAGCAGCCGGAGTGTTCATCGGTGTTCCGTTAGATAACATCACAGCAGAACCATATGCCTGATAGTATAAAGGCACAGCTCCTGATTTTGAAATTGCTGGGTCTAACACTTGTCTAATTTTAGATCCAGATTTAGTTGCTTTTCTAATTTTCTTTTCTGAATCAAATAAGAATGGCAAATAAAAAACATCTACTTCAGGGTTTGTACCTGCAAACCTTGTAAGTGACGCCACGCCTGCCTCAATTGCTCCTGAGCCTACAGCTTGTGGAACTTCTTTATCTTTATAAAGTTGAGCAGAATCATAGATTTCAACTTTGATATCTGATCGTTTCTCTAACTCTTTCTTAAAAACCAAAAGGTTTTGACCTAAATGGGCTTTTAAGGGAAGTTGAAGAGTAATTCTCATTTTAGTTTCTGCAAAAACTGCAGATGTAAACAAAACTAAAACAGAAGCTAATACTAATTGTTTAATTTTTTTCATTGTATCCCCTTATAGATTATTTTCTTAATTTAACCTTACTTTGACTGGGAATACAAGTTGGATTATTTATTCCAAGGGTGCTCAGAATTGGCATTTATATGGTACTTTTTAAGTGCAGACTTGAGTACTGATTTAGGAATTTTTCCTTGGTCGCAAAGGGCATCTAATGCTGCAATTACAATTTGTAATTTGTCTATTTCAAAAAATTTTCTAAGGTTTTCTCTGGTATCGCTTCTACCAAAACCATCTGTTCCTAATGCTACAAAAGAGTTGGATAAATAGGAGCTAATTAATTGAGGGTAAGCTCTTGTGTAATCACTGCTTGCAATGATTGGATCCTCGTTATTAACTAATTTTTGGACAAAGCTTTTTTCTTTTTTTTCAATTGCAGTTAATCGGTTTGATCGTTCAACTTCTCTTGCTTGTTTAGACAGTTCTGTAAAACTAGTAATACTATAAACATGGCTTCCAATATTAAACTCTTCTTTTAAAATTTTAGCAGCCTCAATACTTTCTCTTAAAATAGGACCGGATCCCAACAAGTTAATATTTGTTTCTCCTTCATTTTTCTCAAATAAATAACCACCTTGAATAATTTGTTTTTGTATATTTTTGGGCGCTTTAGGATTAGCATATTTTTCATTTCCTACTGTGATATAATAAAATTCATTTTTACACTCTTCCATCATTCGTCTTGCACCATAATCAAAGATAGTTGCAAGCTCATAAGCAAAACAGGGATCGTAAGATTTTAAATTAGGAACGGTAGAGGCTATAATTTGACTAGATCCATCTTGATGTTGCAATCCTTCTCCCGATAAGGTTGTTCTTCCTGCTGTCGCCCCAATAAGAAAGCCTCTTGGCATTTGATCTGCTGCAGCCCATATTAAATCTCCTACCCTTTGAAATCCAAACATTGAATAAAAAATATAAAAAGGCAACATGGGAAAACTATGATTGGAATAAGAAGTGGCAGCTGCAACCCAAGACGAAAGAGCTCCTGCTTCATTAATTCCCTCTTCTAATAACTGTCCATCTTTAGATTCTTTATAAGACATGATGGTACTTGCATCTTCTGGCTCATAAAGTTGACCCTCGGGAGAATAGATACCAACTTGTTGAAATAAATTTGCCATTCCAAAAGTTCTAGCTTCATCTGCAACAATAGGAACTAATCTTGGTCCAATCTCTTTATTTCTTAGCAATCCACTTAACAGTCTTGTGATATTCATGGTGGTAGAAACGAGCCTGTCACTTCCGTCGAAAGCAAATTGTGCATATTTTTCAATAGGGGGAATTTTAATGGAAACTTCTGTAAATTTTCTTTGAGGAATAAATCCTCCCAACTTAGCTCTTTTGCTCTTTAAATATTGGATTTCTTGAGAGCTTTCTTCTGGCTTATAAAATTTTAAATTTTCAATATCATGATCATTCATGGGTAAGGAAAATTTGTCTCGAAAGACTTTTAACGCCTCAAAATCTAGCTTTTTAGCTTGGTGTGCAGTCATTTGGGACTCGCCTGCTTTTCCCATTCCGTAACCTTTTTTGGTTTTGGCTAAAATAACAGAGGGTTTACCTTTTGTGTTTATTGCTTGATTGTAAGCTGCATATAACTTTTTAAGATCATGCCCTCCTCTTTTAAGCGCATCTATATCTTCATCTGACATATGAGAAACTAACTCCATAACTTCCGGGTCTTCTCCAAAAAAATTTTTTATATTGTAGGCGCCATCTCTTGCACCTAGAGTTTGATATTTTCCATCCACTGTTTCTGCAAAGCGTTTTAGTAATAAATGTTTTTTATCAAGAGCAAACAATCGGTCCCACTCCGATCCCCACAATACCTTGATAACATTCCAGCCTGCGGCTTTAAAAAGAGATTCTAATTCTTGTATAATTTGACCATTACCCCGAACAGGTCCATCTAGTCTTTGTAAATTGCAATTTACGATAAACGTTAAATTATCTAGTTTTTCTCTTGCAGCAAAGGATAAGGCTCCTTGACTTTCTGGCTCATCCATTTCTCCATCTCCAAACACTCCCCAAACGTGCTTGTCTGTTTTTAATAAATTTCTATTTTCTAGATACCTCATAAATCTTGCTTGATAGATAGAACTAATAGGACCAATCCCCATAGATCCAGTGGGAAAGCTCCAAAAGTCTGGCATTAAATAAGGGTGACAATAAGAAGAAAGTCCTCCACCATTTGCTTCATGTCTATAATTTTCTAACTGCTCTTTAGACAGCCTACCTTCAAGAAAAGCTCTAGCATAAACGCCTGTTGAAGAGTGGGGCTGGTAAAATACCAAATCAGCGTTATCTCCTCCTTTAAAAAAATGATTAAATCCTACTTCAAATATTTCTGCACAGGATGCATAGCTTGCTATATGGCCTCCTACTTCTCCATATTTTTCATTCGCTCGCATTACCATTGCTAGAGCATTCCACCTTAGGATTGCGGTTATTTTTTCCTCAATCTCAAGATCGCCTGGATAAATTCCCTGCTCTTCTAAAGCTACTGTATTTCGGTAAAGAGAATAAGGAAGTGGCTCATATAAAATCCTTAACTCTTTTGCTCTTTGCTCAATTGCCTCTAAAATTTCTTTAGCACCTTCCTTACCCTCTCTTTGCACCACTCCTTCTAGAGACTGAATCCACTCCTCGATTTCTTGTGGATCCATTTTAGAAATACTATTTTTAGAAAAATTTTTTATATCCGAGCTCATAAATAAAGATTATATATTTTAATAATTTTAAAACCTTAAGCAATGGTACTTAATTAAGTAAAATAGATGAACTGGATATTAATCACAATATTTGCGGCTTTTTTTCAAAATTTAAGATCGAGCCTGCAAAAAAACCTCAATAAAGACATATCTCTAGTTGCATCCACTTATGTGAGATTTGTTTTCTGTCTGCCATTTGCTGCTATCTTGTATTTTTCTTATTTTCAAAATTTTGAAATAGTACTTTTTACGATTCAACAGGATGATTTTTTATTTTATATTTTTTTAGCAGCCATCTCTCAAATTTTTTTTACTTTTCTTCTTTTGTATTCTTTTCAATTTTCTAATTTTATGATTGGAACAACTTTAAGCAAAACAGAGGTTGTTCAAATTGCAGTCTTAGAAATTATTATTTTACATGATAAATTTAATTACTGGACCATTGTGGGTATTGTTGTTTCAACGATCGGAGTATTTATATTCTCGACTAAAGATCGTAATGCTATTTTTAAAAATTTATTATCTAAATCTACTTTAGTTGGGTTAGCCTGTGGTTTTTTATTAGCTTTAAGCGTGGTAGCTTTTAGAGCGGCAGCTCTAAGTTTGGGGGATTTAAAGTCTAACTTTGAAATGGCTTTAAGCACTTTGTTTTTTGGGGTTTCAATTCAAACTTTTATTTTAACAATTTATATTTCTCTGTTTGAAAAAGAACAATTTAAAAAAATTTATCAAAATAAAAAACAATGTATTGCGACAGGATTTTGTGGATTCATTACAACGCTATCGTGGTTTTATGTATTTACTTTAATGCAGGCGGCTATTGTAAGAGCTGTTGGACAAATTGAATTATTATTTAGCTATATAGCTTCTAGATATTACTTTAAAGAAAAGATCAAATTGATTGAAGTAATTGGAATTTTGGTATTTGCTGTTGGTGTTGGTGTTATCTTGGTAGCAAAGTAAAGCTATAATATTTCAATAAGATATCTAAACCTTAGATAGTTAAGGCTTGTGTTGGTTAAATTTTATCTAGTTTAAAGTTAAATTCATTTGCAATCATAAGAAGTTTTTTTCCTTGTTCCGTAAGTTCTATTCCTCGAATATTTCTTTCAAATACTTTAAATCCAATTTTTTTTTCTAATTGGATAACATCTCGGCTTAAGGTGGATTGCGATTTACCAATTATTTGTGCAGCAGCTGTGAAACTTTTGTTGCCGCAAATTTTAGCGAAAATTTGTATTCTTCTCCAATCCATGCAAACTAAAATATCTTAATCAAAACGTTAAGGAATCGTTTGTTTAGCTTACTAGCTATGTCCTAAGTGGGTAGCTGAAAAATGAATAGGCCCGTAAATTATTACGGGCCTATAATTACACAACTAACTAAAGAGATAATTAGTCTCGGATAGCGTATGCTCGTACTCCAATTTCAGAAACATCTGTTCCTTTTTTCTGAGCTTCATCACTAATTCTGATGCCTACCGTAGCTTTTAAGATAGACCAGACAATAATGGATGCGACAAACATAAACACTACTACTGAGAAAGTTCCTAAGAACTGAGTAGCAAATGATGTGTCTTTATTGGTAATGGGCACTGCTAAAGTTCCCCAAATTCCTGCGAATAAGTGAACTGGAATAGCTCCCACAACATCATCGATTTTTAGTTTTTCAAGCAATGATGTACCAACTATAACTACTGCTGCACCGATACCACCGATACAAATTGCTGCAATAGGAGATGGCGCTAATGGTTCTGCAGTAATTGCAACTAAACCACCTAGTGCTCCATTAAGCATCATGATTACATCGGTTTTTCCACCAACGAATCTTGTGATTAATGCATTTACCAGCACTCCAGCTGCTGCTGCTAAGTTTGTGTTGATAAAGATAGTAGATATTGCAGAGGCATCGGCAAACGTTCCAAGTGCCAACTGAGATCCACCATTAAAACCAAACCAACCAAACCAAAGAACAAAAGTTCCAAGGGTTGCTAAAGGAATTGAAGATGCTGCAAATGGAAGAAGATTTTTTCCATTGGTAAATCGTCCAACTCTTGGTCCTAAAATGATTGCACCTGCAAGAGCTGCTGCTCCACCTGCTGCATGAACTAAAGTTGATCCTGCAAAATCTGAGAATCCTTTTGCAGCTAACCATCCTCCGCCCCACTGCCATCCCATTTCAATTGGGTACAAAACCCCAGTTAAAATAGCAACGAACAAAAAGAAAGGCCAAATTTTAATTCTTTCAGCTAAAGTTCCAGATACAATTGATGCAGTTGTTGCAGCAAATACCATTTGGAAGTACCAGTCAGATCCTGCCGCATAACTATCTTTTTTAAAGTCTGTTCCGTCTGCCCATGGAGAAAAGGTTCCTATAAAACCACCTTCAGAAATTCCATAAGCTACATTGTATCCACAAAGCCAAAACATAATTCCAGCGATAGAATATAAACCAATATTTTTTGCAGCAATCGAAGAAACACTCTTTGATGTTACCAGTCCACATTCTAACATGGCAAACCCTGGCGCCATAAACATTACTAAAAAGCCACAAATTAAAAACAATAACGTATTAAATACGAATTGAGTTTCTGCATTTACTGTCGATTCGGCAGCAAAGGATGGACTTACAAAAAGTAATGAGAATATTGCTACAAGCAATAAATTTTTTATTTTCATTATTTATCTCCTTTTTGATTATTAAAATCCTGAACATACTGATGTAAAATTAAATAAGGACAGTTAAGAATGCTTAACTGTCATGAAGATTATAGATATCTAAAAACAGAATAGGAGCTATGAATTTTTGGCTAGGTTGGGGTGTGCTTTAATTTAACTAACAGGGGACTGAATGAAAAAACCAAAGCACACTTAATATGAATCGTTAATATGATTTGCTCCATTTTAAAACCAACTATGAGGGGAATCGCGTAAAACGATTCTTGATCTATTTGAGGTGCTTTAAGGCCTGTTTTATATAAGCTTCTCTCAAAGCTTTCGTAAAAATACCAGGTTTTCCAGAACTTATATTACTTCCATTGATTTTTACTACTCCTGTAACGAATGTAGTGGCAGACGTAATGAATGCCTCGTCTGCATTCTCTGCCTCGGTGACCGTAAATTGCTTAGCGGTTACTTTATAATTTAGCTGCTTTGCAACGTTGATAACCGCTTCTCTGGTAATGCCTTTTAGAATTAGATTGTCAGCTTCTCTTGTGTAGATATTCTTTCCTTTAATAATCCATGCATTGTTAGAAGATCCTTCCATCACATAACCGTTTTGTACCATCCAAGCATCATCAGCACCCTGCTTCATGGCTTCTGTTTTTGCTATAGATGGGTAAAGAAGTTGTACAGTTTTAATATCGCAACGTTTCCATCTTAAGTCATCAACAGTAATTATAGAAATTCCATTGTGTACGCTTGGATTGTCTATTAGTTCTTTTTTTTGCGTAAATGCAGTAATCGTTAACGCTGTTTTAGAATCGGGAAAAGCAAAATCTCTTTCTGCAATACCTCTGCTTACTTGCAAATAAACGATTCCTTCTTTAATTTCATTAAGCTCCACTAGCTTTCTGTGAAATGCTAAAAATTCTTCTTCATTAATTGTAGGTCCAAAATCTAATTCTTTCATAGATTTTTTGAGTCGCTTTATATGATTATCAAAATCTACTAACTTTCCATTCAATACAGAAGTTACTTCATATACTGCATCTGCAAATAAAAATGCTCTGTCAAAAATTGAAACTTTTGCATCCTGCTCTGCAATAAATTCTCCGTTTACATATGCTGTTCTCATAATTTGATACTTTCTTTAAGCTATATTAGCTTCCTCTGTAAAATTTTTATCTAATAAATATTGATTCATATCCTCCATTGTAAACACATTACTAAAAGCAAATGTACTATCAATTTTTGCATAATCATTTCTATAATGAGTTCCTCTGCTCTCTTGTCTCATAATGGCAGCATATGTTATTAGCCTAGAAATTAAAATCATATCCTTTAATTTTGCCGATAAATGTTTTGATTCTCTTTCTATTCGGTCAAATTCTATAAAGGCTTGGTTTAAGCTTTGATTGCTTCTTTCTAAACCGACATTTCTTGTCATGTTCGATCGTAATTGCCATATATATTTTTTAGCTCTTATTTTGCTTATTGTTTTTTCTTTAGGAAAATAATTTTCAATATTAATTTTTTCTAATTTGGTCTGATCGATTGCTTTAGAATTGATTGCTTCTGCTATTTTTTTGGCAAATACAAAAGCTTCTAACAAAGAGTTACTTGCTAAACGGTTTGCTCCATGAGCTCCTGTGGAACTAGTTTCTCCACACGCCCACAATCCTTTGACCGATGTTTGCCCAGTCAAATCTACTTTCACGCCACCCATGTGATAATGAGCTGCTGGGATGATGGGTATTAGATCTTTGGTAGAATCTATTTTGGTTTTTTTTAAGAATTCATATGCGGTTGGAAACAAGCTCTGAAAGCTATTTTTTTTGAAATGCCTGCAGTCTAAAAAGGTGGATCTGCCATTTTCTCTTTCTCTAAAAATAGCTCTGGCAACCACATCTCTAGGAGCTAACTCTTTATCTGGGTGAATCGTTTGCATAAATCGATTATAATTTTCATCTACTATATGAGCTCCTTCTCCACGTATTGCCTCTGTTAACAGTGGTGCTGGATCCAATCCTATATCCAAAGCAGTAGGATGAAATTGAACAAATTCCATGTCACTAAGTTTTGCTCCCGCACGCGCTGCCATAGCAACTCCTTCTCCATAAATATCTCTTGGATTGGTCGTATAAGCATAAATACTTCCTATGCCACCTGTTGCTAAAACTACGTTAGGCGCCTGTAGAAATACAAAATTATCTACCACTCCTGGCTTATTCATGTGACCAACAATTCCTTCGCAGGCATTATCTTTTTGAACAATGTGATCCACCGATACATCTTCTACAAAAGTAATGTGATCTTGTTTTTTGGCATGTTTAATTAATTTTTTTATAATGAATTTTCCTGACTGATCCCCATTAATTTTTAGCACTCTTCTCCTTGAATGCGCAGCTTCAATGGATAAACAAAAGTTTTTTTCTTCATCTCTATCAAACTGGATGTTTATTTTTTCTAAAAATTGAACAATCTCTAAAGCTTCTGAGGTAATTAGCTTGACCGCTTCATCATTGTTTAAACCAGAACTTGCTTTGATAGTATCGGCAAAGTGAATGTCTGGGTGGTCATCATCACCAACTGCTGCTGCAATTCCTCCCTGTGCCCAAGCACTAGAAGAAACTTCTCCTAATTTTTTTTTAGTCACCAGAGTAACTTTTCTGGGAAATAGGGAGATAGCAACCATTAGACCTGAAATGCCAGAACCAACAACTACAACATCTGATTTGTATATACTTTCCATTTTTATTCTTATGTTATAGATAGTTGTTAAAATTAAGTAAAATAACTTTTAAAATTATGAAACACTTTATTGCTATAATCGCTTTGTTTTTATTAACGCAGAACAACTCCTTTGCCGCAGGCAATGATTCTGCCAATGAAGTTGTTAAACCTTCTTCTTATTCTAAAATGCTAAAGCTAATTAAAAATGAGCAATATGCAGAGGCAGTACAAGGTTTAGAAAAAATTTTAGAAGATAAAAAATATAACAAAGATGCTGACATTTTAAATCACTATGCTTTTTCTTTAAGAAAAACTAACAATCTAACAAAAGCAGAAAAGGTCTATCAAAAAGCATTATCTATTGAACCTACCCACCGAGGAGCTCTTGAATATATTGGAGAACTTTATGTCGATACCAAAAGAATGGATTTGGCAAATGCAACTTTAAAAAAGCTAGAAAATTGTAAATGTGAAGAATACGCTGAACTTAAAAACTATATTAACAAATAGTTAAAGCACAATTCTAATTATTTTTTAGAAGATTCAACTAATCGCAAAACACAATCTCCAAATTTTTCTGTTTTGGGTTTAAATCCAAGATCTTCACACTGTTCTTTAAATACATCTAGATTGTTGATCTCTGGCTTAGAGGCATTCGTTTTTTTAGGTTTATTAGTTGTCTCTGAATTTTTACTTCCTACTTCTTTTAACACTTTAGCAAATTCATATCTTTTAAAGTTTATGTACTTAATCCTACATTTTTTTTCTTCTGATATTTTTAACTCTACTCCTTTTTGAGTTTTTAAATTTTTTACTTTAGTTTCATTACAGTGGTCTAAAATAGTTCTTACAAAATTATCCACACTGATATTATTGTCTTCAATAACAGGCATTTTTAATTCTTTGCATTTTTTCAACACTTGAAATAATTTTTTAGTATCGTTTCCGCATTTCTCATTTCTGGATGCAAACACATGGTGTTTGCTATTATAGACATGTGAATTGATTTGCAGTTTTCCATTAACTTGCATTTCTTGTGTTAACAGACCTAAAAATTTTGGTTTTAATTTCAAATGTTCTTCTAAAGTATACCAATAGGTTTTTACATTGGAGTAGTCATCTGAATATGCATCTAGCTTATTGTACCCTAAGCCTACAAGCTTATCGTAATCTTTGGCAGATAATCGTTCCACAGCAGCACTCAACTGGGGTAAGGTTATTAAACTAAGCAAAACAATAATTTTAAGTAATTTCATAAACTAAATAGATGTTGACTCTTATAACATTTAAAAATTAAAATTAGATTATGTTTAAATCTATTAAAATTCAACCATGTAAAAATAATGTTGGCGCTATCATTGATACTGACATTCAATCAGCAGATCCTGAATGTATTAATGAAATTAAGATTGCATTAGATGAGTTTGGAGTTGTTTTTTTTAGAAATCAAAACTTAGATTCTAGTGCCTATGTTAGCTTTGCAAAACAATTTGGAACTCCCGCTGATTATCCTATGTTAGAGGGCCTGAATAAGTTTCCAGAAATTACAGTGGTAGAGAAAAAACCAGAGGAACAAATTATGTTTGGAGAAGGTTGGCACACAGACTCTACATACACCCCAGAGCCTCCTCAATATACCATGCTCTACTCTATTAAAAGTCCTCCAAAAGGTAAGGGTAATACTTTGTTTGCATCTCAGTATGAGAGTTATCAAAAACTTCCCGGTGAATTAAAAGAAAAAATTCAAAGCTTAAAAGCAGTATTTAGTGCCGATGGCCCCATATCCAAAACTAGAAATAATAGAGTTGCAGAAAAAGGTACTGGAATTGACCCTAAATCAATGTCAGCAATTCACTCTATAGTAAAGACTAACGCTAATAATAAAAAAAAATCTCTTTATTTATCTCCAGGCCATGTAACTGAAATTGTAGGTATGGATAAGGAAGAAAGTAAAAAACTATTAAATTATTTATTTGAACACCAATCCAAACCTGAGTTTGTATACGGGTTTGAATGGGAACCTCATTGTCTTGCCATATGGTCTAACCATGTGATGTTGCATAATCCCGTCAATGACTTTACGGGTGTCCATCGAGTAATGCATCGTATTACAATTCAATAAATTTTATATTAAATTTTAGAAAATTTTATTAAATATTCTGCAAACGAAAAAGAAGCTGTCCAGGCGGGGCTGATAGCGTTGAGTACGTGAGTGCAATGTTTTTGATTAATGACGACAAAATCATTTACCAAAGTCTTAGACTGTGGATCAAAAATTTGTGAGCGTATTCCTACTTTTTCATTAGAAGCAGTAATATTTTTTTTGTTTATTCCAGTGATAAGCTTATTAATTTCTTTTAAAAATCCACCCTTAGTGAGCAATCTAGATTCTTGGAGGGCTAATGTTCTTAGCTTGTTTTCATTACTGATAATTTTTTTTACAAAACTGAAACCTATAGTAATAGCTTCCGATACACTGAAATTTGTATTCCAGTCATATTGTTCTCTACCAAATACTGGCGTAGAGCTAGGTCCAATAAAAAAATCTCCGTTCTTTTTATGAGAAGTGTGCAAACCTAAAAAAGGATATTGAAGATCTGGAACAGGATACACTAAATGTTTTAATGAAAAGTTAGAGTCTAATATTTTCCAATATTTTCCTTTAAATGGTAAAAAACTATACCTAAATTCTAGTCCTGATTTTTTGGCAATAGCGTCTGAATGCAGTCCACTACAATTAAAGGAATGAGCACATTCGTACGTAGAATTAACAGTATGAATTTTACAGCCTTCTTCTTCTATTTTTGTGACCGCCTCTTGATATTGGATCTCAACTCCTAAATCTATTAGATCTCCAATTAAGGATTTGGATACTTCTTTTGGATCTGCAATCGATGTGAAGGGAACGTGCAATCCAACGTTATACTTATTGTTTATGTTTGGTTCTAGATTGGCAATCTGCTCGCCACTAAGTTTTTTTATAACAACTCCATTTTCTATTCCTCTCGCAAAGAGCTGCTCTGTATTTTCATAGGAGTTTTGTGACGTAGGAACGAGTATTTTTCCGCACTCATCTATCCATAGTCTTTTTGACTTAATGTATTCCTTGAGTTCCCGACCGCCCTGAACTCCAAGAGTGGCCCTTAAAGATCCCGGCTCATAGTAAATACCGCTATGTATAACGCCACTATTTCTTCCAGACCCATGTTGTATGGAATCCTTTTCTTTCTCTAAAATTAAAATTTTACTGTTATTAAATTTTTTTTTTAACTTAT
>OJHK01001261.1_pt1 | contig 12259 bp, 9 predicted proteins | sample 1595161 | NCBI WGS metagenome assembly OJHK01 (sample SAMN05416842, study PRJEB24817) | seawater metagenome | isolation source: Sea water | place: Canada:Atlantic | collected 2013-07 | reverse complement strand
GAGATGTAGAGAGGTCTCGTGGGCTCGGAGATGTGTATAAGAGACAGGTATTACGACGATTATTCGGATTGTATGAAGGGCTATTGGTCATTGCTAATATCTCACCGGTATGGATATCGGCTACCACGACCGAGCCTGAAGTCGCCTTAAATGCCTGCACTGCACCTTTTAATTCTTTATAAGCAATAGCTTGAATACGTTGGTCGATACTTAACGTTATATCTTGCGCTTGTTCTGGTTCTTCAACAGAAATGATTTCAATTTTTCGCCCTTTGGCATCTTTTCTAAAACGTTTAGCACCACCTGTACCCGTGAGTAAGTCATCATACATACGCTCAATGCCTTCAATACCTTTATCATCAACATTAGTAAAACCAATCAGGTGAGCACTGATTTCGCCCGTAGGATAAAAACGCTTTGACTCTTTACGTAGGTGTATTCCAGGAATTTTTAATTCTTTGATATAACTTGCCATAGCTGGCGAAATTTTGCGCTCTAAATAAATAAAACGTTTACGTGGGTTTTTAACAACACGCGCGATAAGTTTATTAATATCTTGATCAAGTACATCCGCGAGTGCTTGCCAATGCTTAGTCATAGCAATGGCATTATTGTCCATAATAATTTTAGGATCTGCCCATACCGTTTCAACAGGAACGCTAATAGCGAGCTCGGCACCGTTTCGATCTACAATTGAACCACGTTGTACCGTATTAGAAGCAACACGCAAAGAGCGCAAATCGCCTTGTTTTTTCAACATTTCAGGTTCAATTATTTGAATATAGGCACTGCGAGCCATCAAGCTGATATAAATAAGAGCAACAACAGCCAGCACTAAATAATAACGCCATGGAGCGGTATTTAGTGGGTTATTGTTTTTGGCTGCTTTTTTATTCACACCGTTCTCATTTATATTATTGCTTCACTATTGCCTGGCTTATGCCCGACTCAGATTTGAGTAAGTTTTCTATACGTGTTGGACCACGAACTTATTTGTTCTAATAAGTAAAATCGCTAACCTTCTTAATCTAAGGTAACAATCACTTCTGAATTGCCATTCGGGCGTTTCATATCCAATAACTTTTTTGCTTTACTCTCAATGGCGCTGTGTTCAGCCAAACTACTTTGTTCTAATAATAAATTGCGCCATTCAATATTTAGTTCATCTTTTTGTGATAACAATATTTCAAGTTCACTGGTGGTCTGTCGATTAACATGACTGTAATAAATCACAGAAAATGCAGACAACACGACAAACAATAACAAGATGTAAGTAACGCTATAACGGACAATATCTTGCCAAATATCAAAAACTAAGGCACGCGCAGCCATGACTAATCAGTATTTCTTGCTAAACGCTCTGCAACACGTAATACCGAACTACGAGAACGCACATTTTCTTCGACTTCTGTTTGACTCGGCTTTAATCTACGGCCAATCAAAGAAAGCTTTTTACCTTTATTTAATTCAACTTCACTTATAGGTAGGCCTCGCGGTACTTTTTTACCTTGTGAATGTTTTTTCATAAACTGTTTAACTAAACGATCTTCAAGTGAATGAAAGCTAATAACAACAAGTCGTCCACCTTCGGCTAGCACATCAAGAGAAGCAGCGAGCGCTTTTTCAATTTGCTCCAATTCACTATTGATATACATACGAATAGCTTGGAAGCTCCTTGTTGCTGGATGCTTTTTTATTTCCCTTTGAGGGGCAGTCGTTTTGATGAGTTTTGCTAATTGGCTGGTTCTCGTTAACGGTGCTTCTTCACGAGTATCAACAATCGCATTGGCAATTCTCCATGCGTGTTTTTCTTCACCAAAAGTACGTAATACCCAAGTGATATCTTCAACATCGGCAACGGCTAGCCATTCTGCAGCTGTCTGGCCTTTACTCGTATCCATACGCATATCAAGAGGTCCATCTTTCATAAAACTGAAACCACGCTCAGCTTCATCAAGCTGGGGAGAAGAGACCCCAAGATCAAGTAATATTCCATCCACTTTACCCATTAACTCATGCTTTTCAGCAATTTCAGCTAACGCAGCAAACCCTTGATGCTCAATCAAAAAGCGAGAATCCTCTTTGAATTTTTCAGCGGCAATAATGGCAGTTGGATCACGGTCAATGGCAATTAAACGTCCATTATCAGACAATTGAGAGAGGATTACTGTGGAGTGACCGCCTCGACCGAAAGTACAATCGATAAAGCAACCGTCATCAGTTATAGCTAAGCCATCAACAGCTTCTTTGAGTAGCACTGATATATGAGTGGTATCTAATTCCATGTTATATTTTTATAACCTTTGTTCGCGAAAGTGTTAACGCATTTATTTTAAAAAGTGACTTATATAAAAACTAAAGTGATAAGTCTAGTAAGCGTTCAGTCAATTCAATTTCACCCGATTGTATTTTGCTAATGCCCTGTTGCATTTGCGCTTGCCATGCTGTGTCATGCCAAATTTCAAATTTTTTCAATTGACCCACAAGCATGACATTTTTTTCTAAACTTGCATGTTGTCTCAAAGGCCCGTTTATTAATAGTCTACCGCTTTTATCTATTTCGCAGTCACTAGCATTACCTAAAATAACCTGCTGTAATAAGCGCTCTTGCGGATTCATGCTTGATAAATTACACAGTTTTAGTTCAATTTCTTCCCATTCAGGTAGTGGGTAAAGTAATAAACACGGATGTTGAATATCCACCGTACAGACCATTTTTCCTTGGCAATCAGCAAATAGTTCTTCACGATACTTAGTCGGTATCGTGATCCTATTTTTGCTGTCAAGCGTAATTGCGCTAGTGCCTCTAAACATATCTGTTGTTACTTCACTCTTTTTGAACAATAAATAAACAGGTGGTTAAGAATGTGCTATCTAATTACAATGTAAGATCCACATTTCCCCACTTTTTTCCACATTGCTACAGTTTAGTGAAAAAAGCAACGATCTGTCAAGTGAGGAAAATGAAAAATGGGGGTACAGACACTGGCTATAACACCAGTAAAATTAGGCCTTGTGAGGAAGTAGATGAAATTGTGGGCTTTTGTGGCAAGTAATCCCAAAAAAGGAAAATAAATTATTTTTTTTAGTGAAATGGTGTCTATTTTTAGCGACAGGGGTGAAAAAGGTGATGAGTTAGGGTTTGTTTTTCCCAGAAAGAAAAAACGCCCCCTAACAGAGGCTATTTTTTGTCTTTAAAATAACTCATCATCAATCGCAAACAAACATTCACTGCCAGATTTTGCTGATGCAATTAATGAAAGTCGGCGTGGTAATAATCGAGTAAAGAAGTAACGCGCAGTATGCAGTTTACTTTGATAGAAATCTTCACCGCTTTCCCCATTGTTCTTTTGCTGTGACAAAGAGACTTGTGCCATTTTTGCCCAAACAAATGCCATCGCTGTATAACCAAAGACATGCAAATAATCATTTGCAGATGCGCCTAGCTCATTTATATCATCTTGTGACTTCGATAATAAATCAGTTGTTAACTCAGTTAAATCAGCCACAGCTGCTGTTAGAGGCGTAATAAATTCATTCATAGCTTCATCATTTGTATGACTTTCAATGAAAGTATTCACTTCATCAGTAAACACTTTTAACATAGCACCTTTTGAACCAGCCACTTTTCGCATCAATAAGTCCATAGCTTGAATACCATTGGTACCTTCATATATTTGCGTAATTCGTGCATCACGAACTAATTGTTCTTGACCCCATTCACGAATGTAACCATGGCCACCAAAAACTTGTTGACCAGCAACCGTATTTTCAAAGCCTAAGTCAGTAAAAAATGCTTTCGCAATAGGCGTCATCAGTGCCGCTAAGGTTTCACCTTTAGTTTGTTCTTCGCCTTCACCATAAGTAGCATAATCAAGTTGCATAGAAATATAACTAGAAAGCGCACGCGATCCTTCATTCAGTGCTTTCATGTTTAAAAGCATGCGACGAACATCACCATGAACCATGATAGAATCAGCTTCTTGATCAGGATTTTTTACACCATTGGTTTTATTATCTAATGCTCTACCTTGTAATCTGTCTTTCGCGTATTCTAGCGCATTTTGATAAGAACGCACCGCAGCACTCAAACCTTGGATACCTACACCAATACGTTCAAAGTTCATCATAGTGAACATACAGGCTAAGCCTTTATTTAGCTCTCCAATTAAGAAACCTTTTGAATCATCAAAATTCATGACACACGTTGCCGAGGCATGAATACCCATTTTATGCTCAATAGAACCACAACTTACATTGTTAAATTCACCCAATGTTTCGTCATCATTAACATTGAATTTAGGCACTAAGAATAGAGAAATACCTCGAGGACCTGCTGGCGCATCAGGTAATTTAGCTAAAACTAAATGAACAATATTTTCAGTAAGATCATGCTCACCACCAGTGATAAATATTTTGTTACCCGTAATGTTATAACTACCGTCATTCTGCGGGATAGCTTTAGTACGAATAATACCAAGATCGGATCCTGAATGTGATTCAGTTAAACACATAGATGCAGACCAGTCGCCCGCATACATACGCGTCAAATAACGCTCTTTTAATTCGTCACTACCATGCTTTGCTAATGATAGCGCGGCACCAGCAGTAAGAACTGGATAAAGTGCAAATGATATATCAGCGCTACATAACATTTCTTCATGCATCGCAGTTAACATTTTTGGCATGCCCATGCCGCCATAGTTAACGTCACCGCCAAGTGCTGTCCAACCGCCTTCAGCATAGGTATTAAAGGCTTCTTTATAACCAGGAGCTGTAGTCACTACACCATCGTTAAAACTTACACCAATTTCATCACCTTGACGAGCAATAGGATCAAGTTCTTGTTCAGCAATTTTGGCACACTCTTGTAAAATAGCTTGAGCGGTATCTTTATCAACTTGTTCTGCTAATTTAGGTAGCTTTTGCCACATTTCATCAGCTTTAAACACTTCATAAAGCAAAAAACTCATCTCATTTAACGGAACTTTATACTCGGCCATGATGACTTCCCTTAGTAAATTTGGATTTCTGTGTGGTAAACACACAATTAAAACGCTTGTTTGAATGATAATGTAATTCATGAAAATGTAAAGCTATATCGAACATTAGCTAAGTATTTTTTACATAATGAGAAGGTTAATAGATGAATTAAACCTATTTACTAGTTAGAACTTTGATCGCGCTTTGTTATTATCTTTAAAACTAAGTTAATGTGTTATCTAGAGTTTGTACAAACGACCAATAAAGTGAATACTTATACCTGTAATCATTCAAAATGCTCGATTCAGAGTACTTGAGTAATTGCAATGCTATCTCAAATATATAAAAATTAACGATAGTGACTATAACTTTATGCACGCCTGACCTACTGAGTGAAATGAACGTGACCCCCAACTTATCTTTTACCTTTTTTAAAAATCGTCATCTACCGCTTTCAATAGCGGCTTTGTTATTATTGTTTATTACTAAGACACAGGCACAGCAAATAAGTTTTAGCAAAAATGAAGTGGAACAAGGTTATCGCTTTCAATATCAATGGCTCGATCACACAAAAACCAAACAATCAATGAGCTTTACCTTAACGCAAGAAGGATTATTTGAACGTTTTAGGAGTTTTAAAACATACCAAAATGGTTATGCTCAAAAGGAAATTCTCAAACGTATTAAGAAAAAAATGCAGCAAAACCCTATGCAAGGTGTACAGATAATTTATCGGCAGCAACAAGATAGATTTCTCATTGAAGCCAAGGGCTCAGATAGAAATAAAGTCGCTGAGACTTATCAAAAATTAGCACAACTTGAGAATGAAGTGATGCAGCAGTATTTTGAGGATAATTACTATGAAACGTTTACCAATCATGAACAGGTAAGTGGTATTAAAGTAGATCATGTCAGTATCGCTAATGACTCAGTCTTTGATTTAAAACCATTAAAACCATTGATTTTAGATCATGTCTCAATTAAGAATATTCGAAAAGTGACTAACTATGTCTTAGGTTTTGTGCAGAGCATTCCTTATAACGCGCTAGAGTCTCGCCTTACTTCTTCTGGTATTGGCTTTAATCCTCCTTTAAAGGTTCTGTGGGAGAATCAAGGGGATTGCGATAGTAAAATGACACTAACTGCCGCTTTATTAAGGGCGTTGATGCCACGTATTGATATGGCTTTACTCTATATTGACGGCCATGCTTTTATTGGCATCAATATTCAAGGGGAACCTGGAGAAGTAACCATTACCCATAATAATGTGAAGTACTTATTAGCTGAGCCTACGGGCCCAGCAATATTACCTTTGGGTACAATAGCTCCAGAATCAGAGTTAGCAATTAATCAAGGGCATTATACTGCGCAAGATTATCACGAAGTGTTATCTGAACAGAAAGCTGGCGCTAAAATACAATAAGTATGGCACTTACCGTTAACATTGTGCCTTACTAAATGAACAAGCAGTAAAGAAATTAAACATTAGTCAATATCTGCAACATGTGCAAGAAAGGTCAAACTTGGCGCAAAAAAGGCACTACCTGTTTCTGCTTGGGTATATTTAAGTAAATGATCCGAATTACCGTGGCCATCTCCATGAATCATACTTTTAAGCATAATTTCAAAGGGCTTAGGTGATTGACAATAGGAAACAAAAAATAGCCCTTTACGTTTCATATCACCATAAGGCATGCTCTGCCTTACAATTTCAATACTATTACCTTGCTCATCTTTAAGGCTAGTGCGTTTAGTATGGGCTGTCAGCGGCTTATCTTCACTATCATATTCAATGTTATCTAGTTTGGTTCGGCCATAAACATCTTCTTGTTCATGTTCAGCGAGAGAGCCCCAAAGTGTTAAATTATGCTGATAGCGTTGAGTATGTAAATAACTCCCCCCGACAAAGTTACTATCATCTTGCTCTTTAACCAAAGCGACTTCTCGACGGTGTAAACCTTGAGGATTTTCTGTACCGTCAACAAAACCGGTTAAGTCTCTGCCATCTAAAAACCTAAATGCTTGTACTTGCTCTATTAATTCAACACTATCACCGAGTAATTGACACACTTTACTACTGACAATGTGGTTAACATCAGCACGGTCGCTGCGAATTTCAATATAAATATCATAACTGTTTGTTGGGGCAACTCTGTCATCACTGTGCATTGCTGGAAAGGGTGCTAACAAAGCTGGACGTGCTTCCGGATAAAATTCATCCCAATAAGCGTCACCTATCGCAACAACGCCAATAAGGTTCGCTTCTGAAAACTGCTCAGAATAATTATCAAATAGTTTGGGCAAACGAGATATAGCCGCACGAATGAAAGCATTCTTATCATCTAGTGCATTGAATAATAAATAATTCCCATGAAGGTTTGGTTCAGCGCAAATACCAAATTGTTCTCTAGCCATTTTCCATTCCTATTAGCATATTTTAGAATACAAACTTATATTGCCCGTATTGTACACAATAAATATTATTTTATACCACTTTAGTTACGTTTATGATCTTGTTTTACGTAGGAAAATAGATTCAAGTACAGTGCCCAACTTAACTACAGCTCACTTTAGGAAGTGAGCTGTGCTCGCGGTATATTTCAACTAACCCTAGAGACAATAATTTAAACGGTAGTAACTTAGATCACCTTCCATAACCCTTTATCATTTATACACATTAACTCTTTAAGTGTTTCTTTTTCATTACCAAAGTGATTATTAAAGGTAACCTTTAAACATTGCTGCTTATTTCGAGTTGTCTTTTTACCCTTAATAATAGTGCCACGGTTACCACTCTTAACATTCTGCCAAACTGATTTTGTTTGATTGTTATCATTGAGTAATGCCACTACTTTTTCCTGCATAAGTGCAACATCTTGTGCTGTTAAATACTTAGCAGAACGAGAGTCCTCATCAACAATCCCCGTTAAGCCCGACACCACTTCAAATGGCAAGCTAATCACGCCTTTAAAAAATCCAGAAACTAGACCACTACTCGCTTCTGAGCCAACGGTTTTAGCATCAACTATCGTATTTTCAATACGTGAAAGATAGTCTGGAATATATTCTCTAGAGAGCTCTATTTCTTCTAAGTAGCGAGTGGAATGAGGTCGCCAACGAGCAACCTCATCAGTGGTATTATTCGTTGTTTTAACAACGGCATCAACACGTTTAAGTATCGCGGGCATCGAGGCTTGCAATTGTTCAACTTGCTGCTCTATATTTGCTATTTGATTCAGTAAAGTTGGCAATTGTCTTGAGTAATATTCACTTTCTATTACGACTTGCTGTACAACAGGAAGAGACGCTTCAACTTGCGATAAAATGGCAGGTGTTTGTTGAGAAACGAGTTCCCTCACTTTACCTACTTCAATTCTAACTAAAGCGACCTCATTGACAATATCATCAACTTTAGGGCTAACCAAGTCGACTGTTTGTGTGGTCTTTTCAATAGCACTGATAATCGCAGGCACATGCATGGTAAACTTGAATAAAGACAAGGCTAACAAGGCAATAGCTAAAGCCAATAATGCTTGGGAATAAGAAAATTGTTTCGCCATATGTATTCTACTGCTGCTCAATTAAATTAATTTCATCAACTAAACAATGAGTCAATTCACCAATTAATTCATTCTCAGGTTTATCTGTCATTGATGCTTTTTTAATTATAGTCTCTAACTCTTTTGCTGCTTGATTAAGTTCCACAAAGCCAAACATTTGTGCGGCTCCAGCTAAGCGGTGAGCAAGTGAGGCTATTTTCTGTATATCACCGTTATCATGATAGCGAACGAGATCTTCCTTATCTTTACTGAGGTTGACTTTAAATTCAGCAATTAAATCGCTTAAATCAACCTGAGAAAGGCTATCCTCTGCTTTATTAATAAATTCACTGGTCGCTAAAGCTTGGCCTGTTGGGCTATTCGATGAGTTAATCGACAAGTCTTCATCTGCATTACTCGTTAAATATTTAGCAATGGTGGCAATAAAATGTTTTCTTTCAATGGGTTTCTTTAAGTGCCCAGTAAAACCGAGCCCTAAGTACTGACTAACTTCATGAGACATCGCATTCGCCGTTAAAGCATAAATGGGTTGATTACACCCTAAATCTCGCAGGACTTTAAAAGCTTCAACGCCATCCATTTCAGGCATTTGTATATCTAAAAGCACTAAATCAGGTTGATGCTCAACACAAAGTTTTACTGCTTCCTTACCATTGCTAGCAACAATAACCTCCAAACCTAAGCTTGTTAATAAGCGGGCGATCAATCGTCGATTATCATCATGATCCTCTGCCAGTAGAATTTTACCGCTAAAAAATATTTCACTACTATCGATAGTCGGCAAATCAACTGAGGGTTTCATGCTTTCATGACTAACATGTTGATAAGGAAGTGTTAAACAAAAACAGCTTCCCTTTCCTAACTCACTAGATACCTCAATATTTCCTGACATTAATTTTGCAAGCTGGTTTGATAATGTCAGTCCAAGTCCTGAGCCTCCAAAACGTCTGCTAATACTATTATCCGCTTGGGTAAATATTTCAAAAACTTGCGCTAAGTGCTCCTCACTTAACCCAATACCCGTATCGGTTACCGTAAAAATAAGTTGTTCTTTTCGCTGAGTAATACTAAGCAATACCTGACCGCTTTCAGTAAATTTTATCGCGTTTGCACATAAGTTAAGTAGAATTTGCTTTAACCGTAAACTATCAACGTGGATAATAAAGGGTGATGGCAATTGATGCTTAATAGTAAAATCTAATTGTTTTTGTTGCGCTTGAGAGGTGAAGGTATGAGATAAGTCTTGAAGTAATTCAACTAAATCAAGTGGCTGTATTTCTAATTCAAATTTATTTGCTTCAATACGACTTAAATCTAAAATATCATTGATTAGCTCAAGTAAATGTAAACTATTGCCATGAATGACTGCAATATCCTCTTGTACTTTATCTTTATCAACATCATCATGAATGATAACTTCAGCATGACCAACAATAGCAGTTAACGGTGTACGAATCTCATGGCTCATATTGGCTAAAAATTGACTTTTAACTTGATTCGCTTTCTCTAATTCTATGGTCAAATCTTCAAGCTCATGTGTACGCTGTTTTACTCGTAACTCCAACTCTTGTGTTAAGCGTTTTTCGAGGAAACGGCGATAGATGAAAAAGGTAACCACTAGGACTAAGACTAAGATTAAAATAATGATATTACGTTGCTGCTCGACTTTGGCCGATTGCAATATTTGTAGCTTTCTTCGCTGTTCTAATTGCACTATTTTTTGATTTAGTTGCTCAGACTCAAATTCTGCCAACTTAGCATTTAAGGTATTATTAGAAGTGAGCAAATAACTTTTTTCATATCGTTGTTGTTCTTTAAGTGCTTTGATAAAATTTTGATTGCTAGCACTAATTAAAGCAGAAATAGCTAAATTCTCTGTTAGCAGTATTTGGTAATCAATTTTATTGCCTACCGCAATTGAGCGTCCAATGTACTGTTCAGCTTGTTCTAGATCGCCCGAATAAAAATAAGCTTTTGCCAAGCTTTGTAAGCTGCCTGCATAGGCCTTTTGGTGTCCTACTTCTTGACTAATAATGAGTGCCTTTTTTCCATAAAACATGGCTTGATCGACATCAAACATATCATTATTAAGTTCAGACATATTATGCAGCTGTGCTGCTATATCGTGTTTAAAATCATGCTGTTGAAAGTACTCTAGCGCAGATAAGATATTTGCCTTAGCCAGAGTAAACTGTCCAGAATATTTATAAGCTATACCTAAATCAGCTTTCGCTGCAGCCACACCATATCCGTCTTGTAATTGCTTACGTTTATCTATGACGACAGTCAGTATATCAATGGCACTATCAAAGCGTCTTAAACTAATGAGCAAAGCGGCAATATTATATCTAACATCAATTTTATCTTCTTCATTGCCATATTTGGCATACAAAGGCTCAGCAAGTTGATAATTTACTAATGCTAAATTTGATTGTCCTAATGAGGTGTAAACTAGTGCAATATTATTTAATAAATTGGCTCGTTCAATAGCAAACATATTTATGCCAATAATTTGGTTATTGTCGTAATAAGCCAAAGATAATTGGTAAGCCTGAAGGGCTGATTTTAATTCACCTTGATAATAAAACAGGATGCCAAGCATTTTATTGGCTTGGGCTTTTAAACTGAAAAGCTTCGATTGTTGGGCTAATTCGATAGTTTTATTAACCGCATCAATACCATGATTGTAGCGATGTAGGGTAAAGAGCACTTTTCCTTGGCTTAACGATACTTCAGCCTTTTCTCCAATACTAAGCTCGGGTGACTTATAAAGGTTTTTTAACTCTTCTAACGCAGCCCGCTTATCTGATTTCTGGCTAATATTAACTAGTCGCTGTGTAAACTGACTATCCTCAGCCCAAGCTTTATCCACCAATGCTAAACTTGCCAAAGCGAGTAAAAATAAGAGCGATAATAATTTTGTTAGACGTTCCATCATCAGGTATTTAAAGCTCAACTTTCGCTATCATAGGTTACTGAATCTAATGAGCAGTATTAAGGGGTATTATTTATAGCATTAATTACTATTAAAAAACATCATATCAATCAGTAGTCTTTGCAACACTCATAATTTCACTTTCAAAATTGACTCTAAAATAACAAAATTTAAGCTATTGCCTGCATTTTGTCATAAGAATTTGCATTACTTACAATCCAAATCTATACCTACTTCATAACATTTATATCAATCGAACTAATTTATTGATCAGATAAGTATTACTTCAGTTTTCTCATTTAAGGATAGCTCTATGATTAAAACATCTGTCGTATTAGTGCTAGTACTAGCACTAGTCAGTATAACCAGCCTACCTTTAATTGCATACACTATTAAAAGTCAATTTGTCGAAGTCGAAATTCGCTCTCTAGATGGTTTAATGAACTTATTTAAAAAACACCATTACACCAGTAACGATTGGAAGAATGGCAATAGAGAAGTGCCAAGGTTAACATTTGAAGGAGTTAGTGAACAATGGAAAGAAACATCGAGTAAAATTCCCGTCAAACAAAAGAAACAGGTGTTTTTTCGCTTAATGGCACCATTAGTTTTACTGTCTAATGAAAACATTCTCGCAGAACGTAACATTGTTACATCAGCACCACTTTCATCTAAAGCATTGCTTAATATCGCTATAAAATATCGTTTATTGAACAACGAAACCTTAACTCTGACTGAAAAACCTGTCTCTTATACACATCTGACGCTGCCGACGAATAGA
>OJHK01001257.1_pt1 | contig 12289 bp, 8 predicted proteins | sample 1595161 | NCBI WGS metagenome assembly OJHK01 (sample SAMN05416842, study PRJEB24817) | seawater metagenome | isolation source: Sea water | place: Canada:Atlantic | collected 2013-07 | reverse complement strand
GATGTAGAGAGGTCTCGTGGGCTCGGAGATGTGTATAAGAGACAGATTTCTTTTGTGTCATGCAGTCCCAAACTCTTTAAAGAAAAATGGACCAAAGAACAGGCTCCTGACTATTTTAAAGCGAGATTTGAAACTACGCAAGGAAATTTTGATATCGAAGCAAAAAGAGCATGGTCACCAAAAGCTGTAGACAGATTGTATCAATTAATTAAGAATGAATTTTATACAGATATTGCTATTTTTAGGGTAGTACCTGGTTTTGTAGCTCAGTTTGGAATTCACAACGATAGCCTCGTAAATGCTAGTTGGAGACGTTTTAAAATTGCTGATGAAGAAGTTGTTGAAAGTAACGATTTCATGACAATCTCTTTTGCTAGAGGAGGAGTAAAGACAAGAACAACTCAAATATTTATCAATTTAAAAAACAACAAACGCTTAGATGCGTTAGCATATTCTGGAGTTAAAGGTTTTCCTGTTATTGCAAAAGTAATTGCTGGGAAAGACAATATTTTAAAGTTTTATGATGGGTATGGAGATCGATTGGGTATGCGACAAGATTCTTTAAATAGATACGGTAATACATTTATCAGAACCAACTATCCCGAAATAGACTTTATAAAAAAAGCTTATATACTTAAATAAAAAAGCCGCCATAAGCGGCTTTTTTTATTTAGATAGCTCTGTAAAATATTTATAGAAATAAGGAATGGTTTCAATTCCTTTTAAATAATTAAAAATACCAAAATGCTCATTTGGAGAATGGATGGCGTCACTGTCTAGACCAAAGCCCATTAGAATTGTTTTGCTTCTTAGTTCATCTTCAAAAAGAGAAACTATAGGAATACTTCCACCACTTCTTTGTGGTATGGGAGTTTTTCCAAAAGTTGCTTCATAAGCTTTACTTGCAGCTTTATAGCCAATGGTATTTATAGGAGTTACATAACCTTGTCCACCATGATGCGGTGTTACTTTAACAGTAACAGCTTCTGGAGCAATACGTTCAAAATGTTTGGTGAATAACTCAGTAATTTCATGCCATTCTTGGTTTGGTACCAAACGCATAGATATTTTTGCATAAGCTTTAGAAGCAATCACTGTTTTTGCTCCCTCTCCGGTATATCCACCCCAAATTCCATTAACATCTAGTGTAGGGCGTATTGCGTTTCTTTCATTGGTTGTGTATCCTTCTTCTCCATATACAGCAGAAATATCTAATGCTTTTTTGTAATTCTCTAAAGAAAAGGGAGCTTTTGCCATTTCATCTCTTTCTGCTTTTGATAATTCTTCTACTTTATCATAAAAACCAGGAATGGTAATATGGTTATTTTCATCATGCAATGAAGCAATCATCTTTGTTAAAATATTTATTGGATTGGCTACTGCACCACCATACAATCCAGAATGTAAATCTCTGTTGGGCCCAGTAATTTCTACTTCAACATAACTTAAACCTCTTAACCCAGTTGTTATTGAAGGAATGTCATTGGCTATCATTCCTGTATCAGAAATTAAAATGATATCATTGGCTAATTTTTCATGGTTGTTTTTTACAAACCACCCCAAACTCTCAGAACCTACTTCTTCCTCACCTTCAATCATAAATTTTACATTACAAGGGAGATTTCCTGTGGTGGTCATATATTCCATAGCTTTTACATGCATGTACATTTGACCTTTATCATCGCAGGCTCCTCGAGCAAATATAGCACCTTCAGGATGAAGAGCTGTTTTTTTAATCACTGGTTCAAATGCAGGAGAATCCCATAAATCTAGTGGGTCTGCGGGTTGAACATCGTAATGACCATACACTAAAATAGTAGGTAAATTATTATCAATTATTTTTTCTCCATAAACGATAGGGTACCCTGGAGTCTCACATATTTCTACAAAATCACAACCTGCCTTTTGTAGGCGATCTTTAACAGCTTCTGCAGTATTTAATACATCTTGTTGGTAAGCTGGATCTGCACTAACAGAAGGGATTTTTAGGAGCTCAATAAGTTCATTGATAAAACGATTTTTATTTGCTTTTATATAGTTTTTGATGTCTGACATGTATATTTTTTTGCGCATTCAAAAATACTAAAATTCCTTCGATTCCGCTTTGCAAATTCAGACGAATGCTTATATTTGCAATCCGATAGCTGAAAAAGTATTTCAGCTTTAGTTGCAGGCGTGGTGGAATTGGTAGACACGCTAGACTTAGGATCTAGTGCCGCAAGGTGTGAGAGTTCGAGTCTCTCCGCCTGTACAGATAAAAACCTCATCCTATTGAATTTTCAATAAGTTGAGGTTTTTTTAGTATGTAGGTCTAGAATCCTTAAATTACCTCTAGTGAAGTGTTTTTCCTATTCCTTTATTTAATTCTTTATAATTCTCTTTGTAGTTAGTTTAACGCCATCAGAAAGCTTCAGTATATAAACTCCTTTTTCTAATTGACTTATGTCTATACTATTTGTGACGGATTCTTTCATTAGTTGTTTGCCAAGAATATCATAAACAACAACGTTTAAATTAGTATAATTACCATCAATGTATACCAAATCTGAGGTAGGATTAGGATAGATTGAGATGTCTAATTGATTTAGGTCATCTACACCAGCTGTTGCACATTCTAATTGGTCTCCAGTAAATCCCCATCCTTTGTCATCTATTAAACTTTGTCTAGCATTCTCTCCAACACAATAGGTTAAGTTAACAGCACCAAATAAAACATTAGGCTTAACATTTTGTTCTGCCCAATCTATTAATAATGCATCATAATTAGTTTTAGATAGGCCAGAGTTGTCAAACATATTTTCCATATCAGTAACACTAATTATATTCCATTCACTAATATCTTGGTTAAAAGCGGTTGCTTCAAAAAACATAGAATTCATGGTAGGAACATTAATAGTATTCCAATTACTTATATCTTGATTGAAAGATATTGCATTAGAAAACATAGAACTCATATCTGAAACACTAATTGTGCTCCAATCGCTTATATCTTGATTAAAGCTCGTTGCACCTGAAAACATAGAACTCATATCATTAACACCAATAGTATTCCATCCATTTATTTCTCCATTGAAAGATATTGCATTAGAAAACATAGAACTCATGTCAGTAACACTAACGGTGTTCCAATCATTTAAACTTTTATTAAAAGATGATGCACCAGAAAACATAAAACTCATATTTGTTACTCCTAATACATTCCAATTATTGATATTTTTGTTAAAAGAAATAGCGTCTTCAAACATGTTTTCCATAGTATCTACAGAAAACACCTCCCATTCGCTTATATCCTGATTGAAAGACGATGCACCTTTAAACATGAAACTCATATCTGTAACATTAATTGTATTCCAATCACCTATATCTTGGTTAAATAATGATGCGCCAGAAAACATATATTGCATGTATTCAACATTACCGGTATCCCATCCACTTATGTCTCTATTGAAAGAGAGTGCGCCAGAAAACATAGATCGCATGGATTCAACATTACCAGTATCCCATCCGCTTATGTCTCCATTGAAAGATATTGCTCCATCAAACATTTTAAATGTACTTCTAACTTCGGATGTATTCCAATTACTAACATCCTTATTAAAGGAAGATGCATTATTAAACATAAAATACATAGAATTTACATTACTCACATTCCAATCTCCAATTTCTTGGTTGAAAGAAACCGCGCCTGAAAACAGTCCAACTGTAGAGGTAACATTACTTGTATCCCAATCACCAATCTCTTGATTAAAGGAGATTGCACCATCAAACATATAACTCATATCATTTACATTACTGGTATCCCAACCACTTATGTCTCCATTAAAAGATATTGCTTCACTAAACATTCGGTCCATTTCAGTAACATTACTTGTATTCCAATCCGTGAGGGATTGGTTAAAACTATCTGCCCCAAAAAACATATACTCCATAGAAGTAACATTGCTTGTATTCCATTCACTTATGTCTTGATTGAAAGATGTAGCTTCAACGAACATCCAACTCATATCAGTTACATTACTAACATCCCAACTATTTAAAGGTTTGTTAAATGATTTTGCATTATAAAACATAAAATTCATATTCGATACTTTACTAACATCCCAAGAACTTAAATCTTGATTAAATGATGCTGCATCTCTAAACATATCTTTCATATTTGTAACGTTACTAGTATTCCAATCGCCAATATCTTGATTAAAATCTTTCGTTCCACTAAACATGTTTTCCATATCAATTACCCTACTAACATCCCAATTACCAATATTTTGATTAAAAACCATATCAGCAGGAACATGGCTAGATTTCCCAAACATCTCCCTCATGATGATAACATCACCTGTGTCCCAATCATCTATTGGTTGATTAAAATCATCTGCTTCATAAAACATTTTACTCATAAGTCTAACATTGGAAACATCCCAATTACTTATATCTGCATTAAAAGTACTTCTATTTTTGAAAGTGCCTGACATATCATCTATATTACTGACATCCCAATCTGGCATTATTCCATGAGGACTATTGGTACACAGACCATCAATTGGGTTTGTAGCTAAACATTGGATTACAGCAGCAGACCAATTATCATCTGAAAGTTGAGAATACGATGCGGTAGAAAGTGTAATTGCTAAAATAAGTAGTGTTTTTTTCATAGGAGTATATTAATATTATATTAATAAGGTGAATAAATTTTAAAAAGGTTGCGTGGAAATTAAAATATTAATAATAGCTGGTTAAAGCTTAACTAATCTTCTTTTAGATTTGCAAAGATTAGATTATTTAAAATAGTAAATTCATAGCAATGTAAAATTAAAAAACTAATTATGTTCATGAAAAAAAAGATTCACAAAAAAATCTTAAAAACTAGTTTTAATTTTTTTAATGTATGAATATTGATGAGATTAAAACACCAGGCTAGATTATATTTTATATACGAGTGAATACTATTAATTCTTACAGATGAAATTAATTTTACTCTCTTTACTATTTAATTTGAATTTAGCTCCTCAGAAATGAGGAGTTTTTTTTATTGAAGATTATTAATTTTTTACATCTAATGCATCCCTTAGGGCATTTCCTATGAGCATAAAAGCCATAACCAAACTCATAATTGCTAGTCCAGGAATAACCGCTAAGTAAGGTTTTCCTAGAATAATATAATTGTAGTGATTTTTTATAATTGCTCCCCAAGATGGAGTAGGAGGTTGAGCTCCTATTCCTAAGAAACTTAACCCGCTTTCTATTAATATCGCTGCAGCGAAATTTGCTGCAGAAATTACAATGATGGGTGCAATAATATTAGGTAAAATATGTCTAAAAATAATTCTAATACTAGAAAACCCTAAAACATAAGCAGCCTCTACATATTGTTGTTGTTTGGTGGTTAATACTTGTCCTCGAACTACTCTAGCGACCTCAACCCACATGGTTAGCCCAACAGCTATAAACACTTGCCAATACCCCTTACCTAAAGCTAAAGTTATTGCGATTACCAATAGCAAAGTAGGAATAGACCATGTAATATTAATCAACCACATAATAAATGCATCTATTTTACCACCATAATATCCAGCAACTGCTCCAATCCCAATACCAATAAATAAAGATATAAATACAGCAATAAATCCTATAAAAAAAGAGATTCTAGTACCTATTAATAATCTGCTCAAAAGATCTCGACCATATTTGTCTGTTCCAAAATAGAAAGTTTTCTTCTTTATGTATTTTTTTGGTGAGTTATCTAGTAATGTTAATTTTATTGTTTTTGGTAACCGATCGTCATAACCAATATATTCTAACTCTTCTTGATGTATTTGATATGATTTAATAGCAATCTCTGTGTTTGTTTGTGTATTTCCCAAGAAAATTCTCTTAATAAGTGATTGTGAGTTTTTTTCTTTTGATGGAATAGATAACATATCTACAGAGAAACCAGGCTCTTTAGAATGAATTTCTATATGCATTTGGTTTGCATTCTGACTATTGTCTGGAGCAATTAAGTAACCAAACACAGCAATAAACCCACAAAAAACAACAAACCAAAAACTAAATAAGCCGATTTTGTTTTGCTTAAATTTTTGAAGAGCAACTTTGGAAAGTGATTTTGATTGGTTCATCATTGATTCAAAAATAAAAACCTGATAGTTTTTATAAACATATCAGGTCCTTAAAGTTTTAATTTATTTCAGGCTAATTTTTAACAATCTTTTGATTGTTCACTAACTTTAATTGACTTAAGACATTTAATGCCTCTGAAATATACAGATCTTTTGATAGATTTTTGTGCCAAGTATCTCTTTTTTCTTTTAAATCTTTATTTTCTTTTAAGAGAGGTACTTCATAACCAGGGGAATTGAAAGCTAATCCTGATTTATACTTGAATACTGATTTAAATTTTTCGGCAAAGTTTTCTTTTTCTTTTGATTCTTTTTGATTTTGTTTGTAGTTTAAAGCGTAAGAATAATCATCTTGCTCTTTTTTTAACCACTTTGCATATTCGTCAATCAGCTGAAATTTAGGATCTTTATTAATTCTTTCTATACTTGACGTAACAACATCAGAAAAGTTACTATAAGAGTTCACTTGAGTATAGGATGCTTGAGGTACTTTATCCCAAGGTAATGCTCCTTCAAGATCGCGCTCTCCATATTTCATATAACTAAAACGGGTTGGCATTGCAATATCTGAATAAACTCCCTCAACCTGAGTAGAACCTCCATTAATTCTATAAAATTTTTGAATCGTCATTTTTAAGTATCCCAAATCATCCTTATAATTAGGATAAAATTTATTAACAGGTAAAATATTTTGTACAGTACCTTTACCATAGGTTTGATTACCTCCTAGGATAACAGCTCTATTATAATCTTGCATAGCTGCTGCAAAAATTTCTGATGCTGATGCAGACAATTCATTAACCAATAAAACCAGAGACCCTGTCCATTGAGTTCTAGTATCGATATCTTGTTTAACTACAGCAGTTTCATTTCTATATTTTACTTGAACAATTGGTCCTTTGTCAACAAATAAACCTGCTATTTTTATAGCTGTATCTAAAGATCCTCCTCCGTTATTTCTTAAATCAATTAATAAACCTTCAACATTTTCCTCTTTAAGACGTTCAATTTCTTTTTCCATGTCTTTAGCGGAATCTCTAAAGTTTCTATCATCAAAATTGATATAGAATTTTGGTAAATCTATTATTCCATATTTTTTTCCATCTTTTTCTACTGTAGATGACTTTACAAATGTTTCGTCTAATTGAACTATATCTCTAGTAATTGTAATTACTTGAGTAGAACCGTCAATTTTTTTCTTGACTGTTAATACTACTTTAGTATCCTTTGGTCCTTTAATAAATTTTATGGCATCATCTAAACGCATACCTACAATATCAACAGGATCCTCATTTTCTTGAGCTACTTTTAAAATAATATCTCCATCTTCTAGATCACCTTGTTTCCAAGCTGGCCCTCCAGAAACCAATTCTACGATATGTGTGTAAATACCCTTCTTTTGAAGACGAGCACCAATTCCTTCAACTTTACCAGACATATCTTGATCAAAACTTTCTTTAATATTTGGAGGCATATAAATGGTATGAGGTCCAAAAGCTTCGGTAATACTATTTAAAAAAGTCGAAAACCAATCACGATGCTCCAATTCATCTATCCTAATGTATAAATTTTCCATAGAAATCATAACTTCTGCTCTTGCCTTTTTTTCTAGTGTAGAAAAAGATCTCTTTTTATAAGACTTGTCTTTTTTAAACTTTTCTTTATCTAGCTCTTCTTGTTCTTGAATTTTCCCTATGGTTTGTAATTTGAGCTGTTTTCTCCAATAATTTAGAAGCTCTTTCTCAGAATTAGCATACTCTATTTTTGTATAGTCTAAATCAATAATTTCATCTTTTTTGTAATTAAAAGGCTTTTCTAAAATAGTACTGTAATAATTTTTTGCATTTTTTATTTTATTCAAAAATCTACCGTATACAAGTTTATAAAAAGCGATGTCAGATTCCTTTAGCTGATTGTCTATTTGAAATTTATATTTAGAAAATTCCTTAATATCATTTTTTGTAAAATATCTTTTAGATTGGTCTAAATCAGTGATAAAATTATTGAATACTATTTCAGAAAAATCATCATTCAATTCTTTTTCAATATAATGACCTCGCGTGAGCATGTAGTTCAATACAGAAATTAAAACCTTGTCTTTTTCTGGATCTTGTTGGTTGGTAATTTTAGAATTAGCAAAACTAATACTGCTTACTAATAAAAAAAGAGTTAGAAAAGTGGTGATAAGTTTGTTTCTCATGAAGATTTCTATTGTTGAGTGATTTTTTATAGAGTATTTAATGCTGATAATTATTGAATATAGTTTTAGATTCAAAACCAAATTTAAATTATTAGTTATACAAAAATAATTAAAAACCAAATTAGACCCTCTTTACAAAATGTTAAAAAATATTCTTATTTAATTGGCTTACATTTGTATGAAATCTTGTTAAAAATGACAAATAAAAGACCTCTAATATTAGTAACAAATGATGACGGTATCACTGCACCTGGAATAAGAGCATTAATTCAAATTATGAATACAATAGGCGATGTTATTGTTGTTGCTCCAGATAGACCCCAAAGTGGAATGGGACATGCTATCACAGTAGATAATGTATTACACTGTAATCCTATTACTATAGATGATGGTCCTCAAATTGAATATAGTTGTTCTGGTACACCCGCAGATTGCGTAAAAATGGCTGTTAATGAAATTCTAAATCGTAAGCCAGATTTATGTGTTTCTGGAATAAATCATGGAGCAAATTCATCTATAAATGTTATCTACTCAGGAACAATGAGTGCCGCCGTTGAAGCAGGTATAGAGGGTGTTCCGGCTATTGGATTTTCATTGTTAGATTTTAACTACAAAGCAGATTTCAAACAAGGTAAAGAATTTGTAAAAAGAATTACATTGAATGCTTTAAAAAATGGTATTCCAGAAGCAACTGTTTTAAATGTAAATATTCCAAAATTAAAAAAGGAGCATATAAAAGGGATTAAAATTTGTAGACAAGCGAATGGATATTGGCGAGAAGACTTCGATAAACGAAAAAGCCCATTTGGAAAAGAATACTATTGGTTGTCTGGAGAATTTGTGAATAAAGACAAAGGAGAAGATACCGACATATGGGCATTAGAAAATGGTTATGTTTCTATTGTACCGGTTCAATTTGATTTAACAGCACATCACATGATTCAAAAACTAAATTCATGGGATTTATAAAAAAAGAAATTTCTATAGGTTTTATAATTTCTGTTATAGCAACTTTCTGTGGTATTTTTTTGTACCTGCAATATTTTTCTAAATATGGATTTGAGGAAACTATTCTTATGATTAAAGAAGGAAATTTATATGCCCAAGTATTATCATTATCAGCTCTACCCAATCTCTTTGTGTTTTTTATTTTTATCAAGAAAAAACAAGATTACAGAGCAAGAGGTGTTTTAATGGCTTCTATTTTAACTGCTTTGGTTACCTTTGTATTAAAATTCATGTAGTTTAAAAGTTAACATGACTTCAAGTAGATTTGGCAATTTATTTTTTAGATTAATTTCACTTGACCTAACAATTTCATTCATATGAAATACTATATCATAGCAGGAGAAGCTTCCGGAGACCTTCACGGTTCAAACTTAATGAAAGCTTTGTATAAACAAGAAGACAAAGCAGATATAAGGTTTTGGGGTGGAGACCTTATGAGTACAGTTGGAGGAACTCTCGTAAAGCACTTTAAAGAGAGAGCATTTATGGGGTTTGTTGAGGTTTTTATGAATCTTAATAAGATACTTAGAATGATTTCTTTTTGTAAAAAAGACATCCTAAATTTTCAGCCAGATGTTCTTATTTTTATTGATAATTCAGGATTTAATTTGCGCGTAGCTAAATGGGCAAAATCACAAGGATTTAGGACTACTTATTATATTTCTCCTCAAGTTTGGGCTTCAAGAGCCAATAGAGTAGAAAAAATTAAAAAATACATCGATGAGATGTATGTAATTCTCCCTTTCGAAAAAGAATTCTATAAGAAATATAATTTCGATGTTACATTCGTTGGTCATCCATTAATTGATGCCATTGCTGACAGAAAGCAAGTTGAAGAAATTAAATTTAGAAATGAACATCAGCTAGGAGATAAGCCAATAGTAGCTCTTCTTCCAGGAAGTAGAAAACAAGAAATTACAAAAATGCTATCTGTCATGCTATCATTGGTTGATGATTTTTCCGATTATCAATTTGTAATCGCAGGAGCCCCTAGTCAGAACTTTTCTTTTTACAATACAATTATTGGATCTAAAAATATCTGTTTTGTAGATAATCGAACTTATGATTTATTAAGTATTTCTCATGCTGCCCTTGTTACCTCTGGTACAGCTACATTAGAAACCGCTTTATTTAAGGTACCTCAGGTAGTTTGTTACAAGGCAAGTCTAATCTCCTACCAAATCGCTAAAAGGATTATTACACTTCGCTTTATTTCTTTAGTTAATCTGATTATGGATAAAGAAGTTGTTAAAGAATTAATTCAACATGATTTCACAAAGAAAAATCTAATTAAAGAATTAAATATTATTCTAGATGTTAATCATAGAGCATCACTTTTTGAAACTTATAATGAGTTAGAACAAATATTGGGAGGAAAGGGCGCTTCTGAAAATACAGCTCTATCTATTCTGTCAAATTTTAAATAATTTTTTTTTTAGTAACTTTAACCTGCTATGAAAAAGTTGCTAGGTTATAAACCCTTTCACTTTTTACTATTTCTTGTTTTAGGTATTGGTTTTCAGTTTTACACTGATTGCTGGGATTTTGGAATAGTAACTTCTCTATGTGCACTTTTGTTTCTATTACTCTTTTCTTATTTTCTCAGAAAGTCTAGATTTTTTGGTTTATTTATTGGATTTGTATTTTTTTTGATAGGTATATGTATTCTAAACAATAGTGATGCAACAAAAAATTACAATTATTTTGAAAAACACCTAACTAATACCTCAAATGCAATTTTAGCAATAGACAAAGTCCTAAAACCAGGAAATTTTCATTACAAATATGTAGCTGAGGTACTTCAAATAGACCATAAAAAAACTACTGGTAGCGTACTTGTAAATATTGAAAAAGATAGTGTTACATCGTTCTTTGAAATTGGAGATCATATCCTTATAAAAAATAAATTTATTGCAATTAAAGAATCATTAAATCCTTACCAGTTTAATTATAAAAACTATTTAGTAAAACAAGGAATTCACCAACAAACTTATGTTACAAAAGAAGAATTGTTGTTGTTAGATCAAACATCAACATCCTTTTTGGGATTTATAGCTGCCTTTCGGTTAAAAATTCAGCAATCATTGCAACATTGTGGCTTTTCAGAAGATGAATTGGCTATTATGAATGCGTTATTATTAGGGCAACGGCAAGACATTTCTAAAGAATTAACAGCCAACTATTCTAAAGCAGGTGCCATTCATATTTTGGCAGTATCTGGCTTACATGTAGGTATTATTTTATGGATGTTTTCCTTTGTGTTAAAACCCTTAGAAAGATATAAAAGAGGAAAAGGCATAAAGCTAGCCTTGGTACTATTATTTCTGTGGTTTTTTGCTTTATTAGCAGGAATGTCTGCATCGGTAACAAGAGCTGTAACTATGTTTTCAGCCATAGCCATAGGCCAATTTTTCAACAAAAGAAATGCTATAGAACAATCATTAATTTTCTCGATGTTCCTATTGTTGCTATTGAAACCTCTATTTTTATTTGATGTAGGTTTTCAATTAAGTTATTTAGCTGTGTTTGGAATTATTTGGGTGCAACCGGTATTTTATCAATTATGGAAACCCAAATACTACATTATAGATAAAGGGTGGCAATTGTTTACGGTTTCTTTGGCGGCTCAGATAGGAGTTTTACCACTAAGCCTATTTTATTTCCATCAATTCCCAGGATTATTTTTTGTCTCAAATTTACTGATTATCCCTTTTCTAGGTATTATTTTAAGTACAGGAATTATTGTTTTAGTTCTTTCATACTATTCACCACTCCCTGCTTTTATGGTTACTATTTATGGCGGTATTATTTCTGTTCTTAATAAGACAGTTGTTTTCATAGCCAAGCAAGAAGCTTTTTTATTTTCTGATATTTCCTTTTCTGCCGTAAAAATGTTTTTATTGTATTTACTCATAATCTGTCTCTTATACACATCTGACGCTGCCGACGAATAGAGAGGTGTAGA
>OJHK01001253.1_pt1 | contig 12333 bp, 8 predicted proteins | sample 1595161 | NCBI WGS metagenome assembly OJHK01 (sample SAMN05416842, study PRJEB24817) | seawater metagenome | isolation source: Sea water | place: Canada:Atlantic | collected 2013-07 | reverse complement strand
AGCCACCGGCGTTGCCGGTCACGGCTCGGTGCCGCTGCAGACAAACCCAGTCGTGCGTCTCGCTAAGGCGATGGCGGCAGTCGCCGACTGGCCTTCGCCCACTAGACTCAACGAAACCACGGCGGCGTATTTCGAGCGCTTAGCGGGTATTTCTCCGCCCGATGCGGCCGCACGCTATTTAGCCGTGCTCGACCCCGCAACGCAGGCTGAGGCAGATGAGTATTTCCGCGAATTCGAGCCGCGTCATGCATCGATGCTGCGCTCGTCTTTGTCGCCCAATATTATCGATGCAGGCTATCGTATTAATGTGATTCCGTCGGAGGCCAAAGGGTATGTTGATTTCCGCGCTCTGCCTGATGAGGATATTGATGCTTTTTTGGATCAAGTCCGCGAGGTGATTAATGACCCAGCAGTCGAGGTCGCACTGGGACCGAGAAACACGCGTCCGCGGGGCGAGGCGCGGTTAAACACGCAGGCGTTCTCGGCAATCGAGGCGGGCATTACTAAGCACTACGGTGTGGTGACGCTGCCAACGATGAGCACAGGCGCAACCGACATGGCGTATCTGCGCAACAAGGGCATCGAGTGTTATGGCATAGGTCCTGCGATAGATCGTGAAGATGCTGCCCTTGGGTTCGGTGCACACAGCGATCAAGAACGAATCCTAATATCGGAGCTTAACCGCTTCGTGCGCTTCAACTGGGATATCGTTCTGCAGATTGCTGCTGAGCAGTAAACCCCTCGCTTTAAAACGCGGGAAAAGGGCCAAGCGCTAAGCTTAGCCCTTTTTTTTGCGCATGGTTTTTATCGAAAGGGTTTAGCAAGGAGGCTACACCGCGGCCTTCACGTTGTCGCGCAGATGCTCCAGATTGATCGTTCCAACAATGGCCGAACTCACGCCAGGAATGGCGAGCACAGTACGAAGATTATTTGCTGTCTCATTGGGTGTGCCAAGAGCGTCGTGACCACTATTGAGTGCTTTCTTAATCAGAACACCTTTGTTAGCTGCGTGAGCCGCGGCTATCACTGGTGCGTCGTTGGTATAAGAGGGGTTGTAGGTTGCCATTACAAGGTCGAGCGTCTCGACCGCGCGAAGCCCGCCCTCTAGCGTTTTTGTCGACATACCGATTGCGCGTATCTGTCCTTTTTCTTGCATCTTAAGCAGGGTTACAAGGCAGTCGGTCTGCTCGAGAATTTTTATATCGTCGCCGTCCGAATGAATCAGTACGATGTCGAGATAGTCGGTTTTCATATCGCGTAAGCTGCGCTCGACACTTCTGCGGGTGTGCTCGGCACCAAAGTCGTAAAAGGATTTTCCGGTGGTAAATTCTTCGCCGACTTTGGTGCAAATAGCCCATTGATCACGGTCGCGCAGAAGCCGACCTATGCGCTGTTCGCTACTGCCATAGGCGGGCGCTGTGTCGAGAAGGTTAATGCCGCTTTCGCGGGCGACATCTAACAGCGATTCGATCGCGCGATCGACGGGCAGCGAAAAACCGGTGGGGTATTTTACCTCTTGGTTGCGGCCGAATTTTACCGTCCCCAAGCCGAGGCTCGAGACCTCGATGCCGGTGCTGCCGAGAGGTCGTTTTGCTAAAGTCATCAAACTTATCCTAATTAATTACAGTGCAGTCAGGCGATAGGCGCTACTGCTTAATTTTTAACGATCCCAGTGGGCTTTGGCGAGCGTTGCCTTGGGGAGAATTTGTGCCAATGCGTCGAGCGTATGCGTTCTATCGCCAGAACGTTTTGTCACGCTGCCTGCGAGCTCGGCGAGTATGCTGTCGGCGAGCGCTGGGGTAAGAGTGAGCTTGGTTGGCCAGGCGGCAATATAGCCGTCTTCGGCAATAAAGAGCGCGCCATCGGGGCGCGAGCCGTCAGCCATCTTCGCCTCGGCACGGTCGATCGCGAAACAGCCCCACTGTGCGCCCGTTAAGTCTACCCACGGAAATAAGTCAGCAATAAGTCGCTTGGCGCGTTCGATTAATTCGTCGTCGGGCACGCCGACACCAGACTCCGCAATCTCGCCACCCAGATACCAGACCGGCACTCCGTCGTCCGCTAAGTGGGTGGTGACCGTGAGTTTTGGCGTGAGGCTGAAGTCTTCACCAATGCAATGCGCAAAAACCGATCCGAGCCCCGCTTTTTTCACCCACACCATATTGAGCGGCCGCAGCTGCGAGGCAGGTTTGCGCATACCGGCTGCGTCTATCAAGGCCTGATTGCCTTTGCCCGCACAGAAAATCATGCGCTGGGCCTCGATGCTGACTGTGCTGTTCTCGGATCCGCTGGCTTCATCACCTAATCCTGCGCCCGAGCTAAGCGTGACAGACTGCGCGTACCCACTTGGGTTTCGCGTAAACCGGATGTCGCGCGGATCAATCTTAAAAATCGACTCTTCACAGCGCGCGTGAAGCACCGAAAGGAGACTAGGCGTATCGACCGCGAAATCGGGCAGGGCGTAAAGCGAGCCCTCGACCGTTGCCTCGGCAAAGAAGGGAGGAAACTCGTCCCGCGGTACTGCTTCCACGCGCCCTTGCAGACTTTTGCTCCCAAAAAACGCCTTTATTTTGGAGCGGTAGCTGGCGCTAGACCACATGTAATACCGCTCGCTTAGCACCTCGCAGCCACTGAGGTCGATTTCGCCCGTGCCGTCGAAACACTCGCGCCAGCGTGCCGGCAGGGCGGCGATGGTATTTGCAGCGTCGGTTACCAATCCGCCAAGGGCGTATTTAAGCCCGCCGTGAATAATGCCCTGAGAAGCTAGCGTCTGCGCGGCGCCGAGGCCGTCGGCCTCGAGCAGAATGGCGTCATAGCCTTCGTCGCGCAGGCGATTGAGCAGCCAAAGGCCGGCAATGCCGCCGCCGAATACGACGATGTCTGTGCTATGAGGCGCGGTCATTCTGGGCCTATTCGGGTGTTTAAACGGGGGTAGAATTAATCTGCATTTACGGTAGCGAGCAACAGGCTTTTTTCTGTACGATGCGGGCATAAAGTATATCGACCGCTATGCGGATTTCACAACAGCGCCGCCAAGAGCCGACACGCATGCCAAGAGTCCTTTACTCCATTCTGTTTATAGTGCTCACGCCGCTTATTTTTGTCCGGCTGTTGGTGCGCTCAGTTAAGGCGCCCGCCTATCGCCGGCGAATAGCCGAGCGCTTTGCGCTGCAGTGGCGGCCCGCCGAGCGCGATTTATCTAAACCGTTACTTTGGATTCATGCCGTCTCGGTTGGTGAGACAGTTGCTTCCGCGCCTTTAGTGCGGGAGCTTCGTCACGACTACCCCGAACACCAAATTCTCATTACCTGCATGACGCCTACCGGCTCCGCCCGCGTAAAGTCGCTTTTCGGCGACACAGTCCTTCACGCCTACCTGCCCTACGATACGGCAGGGGCGATGAAACGGTTCGTGAAGAAATTCGATCCGGCGCTGCTTATTCTCATGGAAACAGAGCTTTGGCCAAACCTTATTCATTACTGTAGCAAGGCTGAGGTGCCGGTTGTTCTTGCCAACGCGCGCCTGTCCGCCCGATCTGCGCGCGGCTATAAGCGCTTTGGCGCGCTTACTCTGCCGATGCTGCAGCAGCTAGAGCTTGTTGCGGCGCAGTCGCAAGACGACGCCGAGCGGTTAATTTGCGCAGGCGCTAACGATATCGATGTGCGAGTAACCGGCAGCCTAAAATTTATTGTCGATGTGGATAAGAGCGCGCAGTTACCGGCTGGCGTGTTCGACGCCATCGACGACTCAAACCGTGTAGTCATCATCGCGTCGAGTACCCGCGATGGCGAAGAAGAGAAAGTCTTAACTGCCTTTAAACGTGTGCTCGAAAGCCATCCCAGCACGATGCTGCTTCTGGTGCCGCGCCATCCCGAGCGCTTCGATGCCGTTTCGACACTCGTCGGGCGCATGGGCCTTAGGCTAGGCAGGCGCAGTAAAAATGATCTGCTCACGGCCGAGATGCAGGTCTATCTTGGTGACTCGATGGGCGAGATGATGAGTTACTACCGACTCGCGAGCATCGCGTTTGTGGGCGGTAGCTTGGTGAATACCGGCTGCCAGAATGTGCTCGAGCCAGCAGCGTTCGGTATTCCAGTGGTGACGGGACCGTCGCAGTTTAATTTCGCAACAATCTGCCGCCAGCTCGAAGCCGAGTCTGCGTTGCGCACCGTGGCCAACGAGAAAGAGCTTGCCGACTTTCTCATCGACCTGATTCCCGATTGGGCGCGCCAAGCCGAGATGGGCCGCCGCGGCAAAGCCTTGGTCGAAGACAATCAGGATTCTCTGCCTGCCTTGCTAAGCCTGTTAGAGCCGCTTCTGGCCGCGCCTTCTAGCGACGCGTGAGGTTTTCAGCGCCTGTCGCTGTTACCCGAATATTGTCTTCGATACGGATACCGCCGCTAGGAATCAGCTCGTCTATTAAGGGCCAGTTCAAGGCCTCGCGCGCGTCACCCGTGCGCAGCGGATCAAGCAGCATGGGAATAAAATAGAGACCTGGCTCAACGGTAAACACCATATCCTCGGACAGCATGCGCGTTGTGCGCAATGCAGGCGAATGCGCCGGCGGCTCGATACGCCCGCCGCTCGCATTACGCTGATGACCCCCAACGTCGTGCACCTGAATACCCAAAAGATGCCCAACACCGTGCGGCATAAAGGCATGCGCGAGACGGCGTTCGATGAGTTCACTTTTAGCGACTTTAGCGATGCCATGTTCGACTAACAGGCTCGCGACGCCGGCAATCGCCTGATCGTGGAGAGTCGGATAGGTGACACCGGGTTTAACACTCGCGACGATCTCGAGTTCAAGCGCCTCCATGCCTGTGATGAGTGAGTCCATAACAGGGTGGCAATGCTGAGAGGGCGTCGTGCGAGTGATATCCGACCCATAGCCATTGACGCGACTGCCGGCGTCGATCAATAAAAGCTGTGCATTGGGTACACGCGCGCGGGATTTGTGTTGGTAATGCAGCACGGCAGCATTGGTATCGAGCCCGACAATATTGGTATATGGCGTTTCGTATTCGAGCAGACTGCAGCCCTTCAAGAACGCGTTGTGAATTTCAAACTCGCTACCGCCGCCGAGAAAACATTCAGCCGCTGCCGCATGCCCGACCAATCCTTGCTGATTGGCAAGGCGCAGCTGGTCTATCTCATATTTGGCTTTTACCGCGCGGGCAAAATCTAGCGGGGCAAGCAAGGCGGGCGCGTTGGTTTTTGCCTGCGCAATGCCCTGTGCTGCGGCCCACGCGGGGTTTGGACCCAGGTAGTCGCAGGCAGTAAGGTCAGTCTGCTCGGCGACGTCGTCGATGCTCGACAGCCGAACCACATCGAACGCCTCGTGGATTGCCTGCTCGAGGTCTGCGTCGATCTGCAGGCTCTGGTCATACCAAAAATCCTGCGGAACAACCTGAAAATAGCGCGGCTCGTCGCCCGCTTTCACGAGCACAAAATGGTCCGGGCGATTCACCGGCAGCCAGTGGGCGAAATGACCGAAGGCTTGGAACACGATCCCGCGGTCGTCTCCAAAATAATACTGCTCGCTGCCGCTGTGAATCAAGACGCTCTGGCCCGCTGCAAGTATTTGCTCATACTTGCTGGTCAGTGTCGCGACATGGTTTGCATAGGTTTCAGCATGGATGGTGGTCGCGCTTGTGGCGGTTGTAGATTCGTGCGTCACAGGAAATCCATCCTAAGAGTTGTTAGCAAGAGTAATGAAGAAGTTTAATAGTACTAAGTATACTGATAGTCTGATGATGCCGCTCCCTTTTCGCTGATAAAATGACAAAGCGCGGGAGACCTACTTTAATATGATCTAAAAGAGAGACAGTCTATGTCAGATGCTCCTGCTTATGTGCTCGCCAATTTAATCATTAACGATGTCGACGAGTACCGGAAATACGAGAAAGGTTTTTTCCCTATACTCAAGCGCTTTGGTGGAGAGTTCCTGACCTTTGATGATCAGCCTCATACTTTTGAGGGAACTACGCCACCTGAAGGGAGGCTAATTCTTTTTAAATTTCCATCTGCAAATGTCGCTCAAGCCTGGTTTGATGATCCTGAATATCAAACCTTGTCGTCACATCGGCGCGCTGGAACGACAATTAAATGCCTTACACTGATTCATGGTTTACCGCCTAGAGTGTGAGCTGAGTCTCCTATTGAGTTTCCCAAGTCCATTCTTTAGCGCACTAACCTCCGCGACTAATTCGCGCTCCTGCAGATCGCTTCCTATACTCGAATAGCACATGACCCTTCTGTCGGTGTACTTAGGGAGCTCACGTGGTGACTGTAGACTGTGATCGAGACTCGATAGCTAGCTCAAGCAGGAAGCTTGCGCTGGAAACTAATGCTGAGCGGCGAGTAGATGAGAGATTTTTTCGAGCGCTGCGGCTTCCGCCAGCGTCTGTGTTTTGCGGGATGCGAGCATTGACCTATTTCGTTGGGTTCGATAGCGCGAGCTTCGGCATTCAGTTTTATGATGATGCGTGCCGCGCCGATTTTCTAAACCGTCTTTTCGAGTCGATAAAACGTCACTCTAGCCAACTGCACGCTTACGCATTGCTTGCTGACCATGCATGGCTTTTAGTCAGTCCCTCTTCTCATTGGCCGCTCGCAAGTTTGATAGGTCAGGTTAAAGAGGCCTACCTTCTTTGTTTTAATCAGCGCTTTCGCCGGAGCAGTCGCCGTCTTCGCTTTTATTCAGCCTCGTGTCGGGTGGATTGAGAGAGAGTTGTTCGGGAGTGTTATCGGTATGTTGAGCGAAGGCCACTTAAGGTTGGTGAGAGGAAGTGATTGGGCGATATCGAATGGTCGAGTTACCCCTCGAACGCCTTTGGCCATGCAGGAAGCGGGCTTGTCAGGCACGCCTGCCTTGAATCATTAGTGTCCAACGAATTGGCTTCTCTCGCTACGTATCGCAGCTTTTTAGCGCAACCCCTCGACCCATTCTGTTAACGTTACCTCGATGTCGCTCTGCATGAGAGGAGCAATATCGAAGAGCGCAGTCTGAACCCCGCCATTACTGAGCCGTTTGAGCGGGGGCAGTCTTATTCATAATTTTCGAGGCTAGGGCACGAGCAAAATAAATTACGGTCGCCATACACATTGTCGATGCGATTCACGCTCGGCCAATACTTATTAGGCGCGTGCTCGCCGGCGACACCGGGGTAGGCACCCTGACGTTTGCTGTAACCGCGAGTCCATTCGTCGTCCATGATGTCGGCAAGCGTGTGCGGCGCATTCTTGAGGGGATTGTCTTCGGCATCGAGTTCGCCCGATTCGACCTGAGCTATCTCTCGGCGGATTTCGATCATCGCGTCGACAAAGCGGTCAAGTTCGGCCTTCGATTCGCTTTCTGTAGGCTCGATCATCAGCGTGCCTGCAACCGGGAACGACATAGTAGGGGCGTGGAAGCCAAAATCCATTAGGCGTTTAGCAACGTCTTCTTCGCTAATGCCCGACGCTGCCTTGAGCGGACGCAGATCGATAATGCATTCGTGCGCAACGCGGCCGTTACGACCGGTGTAAAGCACGGGGTAATGACCCTCGAGCCGCTGCGCGATGTAGTTGGCGCCAAGAATCGCTACTTGCGTTGCCTTGACCAAGCCTTCGGCGCCCATCATGGCGATATACATCCATGAAATAGGCAGGATGCTTGCGCTGCCCCACGGCGCAGCCGAGACTGCGCCGTTGCTTGCGTCGGGGCCGTTGAGTTTGATCAACGAGTGATTAGACACATGCGGCGCTAAATGGGCCTTGATGCCGATAGGGCCCATGCCTGGGCCGCCGCCGCCATGCGGAATGCAGAAGGTTTTGTGCAGGTTCATATGCGACACGTCCGCGCCTATCTCGGCAGGCTTGGCAACGCCAACCTGAGCGTTGAGATTCGCGCCGTCCATATAAACCTGGCCGCCGTTGTCGTGAACAATTTGGCACGCCTGCTTCACACCTTCTTCGTACACGCCGTGTGTCGAAGGGTAGGTGATCATGAGGGCGGCGAGGTTGTCGCTATTCGCTTCGGCCTTAGCCTGTAGGTCTGCGATATCGATATTGCCGTCGTCGTCGCAGGCCACAAGCACAACCTTCATACCGATCATCTGCGCGCTGGCAGGATTAGTCCCGTGCGCCGACGTAGGAATGAGGCAGATGTTGCGCTGCGTGTAGCCGCGGCTCAGGTGGTATTTGCGGATCGCGAGGAGGCCGGCGTATTCGCCCTGCGCACCCGAGTTTGGCTGCATGCTGACTGCATCGAAACCGGTGACCGCTTCGAGCATTGTCTCGAGCTGGGTAATCATCTCTAGGTAGCCGGTCATCTGCTCGACAGGCGTAAACGGATGTGGTTTTGAAAATTCGGGCCAGCTGATCGGCATCATTTCGGCGGCGGCATTAAGCTTCATGGTGCACGAGCCGAGCGGAATCATCGAATGCGTGAGCGAGATGTCTTTGTCTTCGAGGCGCTTTAGGTAGCGCATCATGTCGGTTTCGCTGTGGTAATTATTGAAATTCGGGTGTGTTAGGTAAGCGCTGGTGCGCTGAAGCTGGGCAGGAATCACAGGGCCAAGTTTGCCGGCTACTATCGCCGCGTCGATTGCCTCGACCGAAAGCTCGTCTGCCATGTCACCAAACAGCACCTGCCAGAGCGTCGCCACGTCTTCGGGCGTCGTGCATTCGTCGAGACTAATGCCCAGCTCGCCTGCGCTGGCGAGACGATCGCAGCGTAAATTAACGGCTGCCGCATCGGCGCGTGCATTGATAGCGCTGGCCTTTGCTGCATCGACCTTAAAGGTAATAGTATCGAAGAAGTGAGTGTTAACTATCTCTATTCTTTCTGATTTTAAGCCTTGGGCAAGAATCTGTGTAAGGCGATTGATGCGCTGCGCAATATTTCGAATGCCCTCGGGGCCATGATACATCGCAAACATCGCGGAGATATTGGCGAGCAAAACCTGCGCGGTGCAGATGTTGCTGTTGGCCTTCTCGCGGCGGATATGCTGCTCGCGAGTCTGCAGCGCCATGCGGAACGCCTGACGACCGCGTTTGTCGACAGAGACGCCGATAATGCGCCCAGGAACCGCACGCTTGTAGTCGTCTTTGGTGGCGAAATAGGCGGCGTGAGGGCCGCCATAGCCCATGGGTACGCCGAAACGCTGCGTCGTGCCAATCACGACATCGGCGCCCATTTCACCCGGAGGCTTGAGCAGCGCAAGGCCCATGATGTCTGCTGCGGTGATGGCAATCGCGTCGTGCTGATGCAGGACGCTGATGAAATCACTCAGGTCTCGCAGCTCGCCGTTCATGGCGGGGTATTGGAAAATGCCGCCAAACAGAGACGCCGCGTCGATGCTGCCGCCGATGTCTTCGGGGTTGCCAATAATCAGCTCGAATTCGAAACACTCGGCGCGAGTTTGAATAACGTCGATCGTCTGCGGGTAACACTGGCTGTCGACGAAGAACGCGTTAGCTTTACGGTTTTTGCTCACGCGCTTGGCAAGCGCCATCGCCTCGGCTGCGGCGGTTGCTTCGTCTAATAGCGAGGCATTAGCCAGATCCATGCCGGTAAGATCGAGAACCATTTGCTGGTAGTTGAGCAGGCTCTCGAGCCTGCCTTGAGAAATCTCGGGCTGATAGGGCGTATAGGCCGTATACCAGCTTGGATTCTCGAGCACATTGCGCAAAATGACATTGGGCGTGTGCGTGTCGTAGTAGCCGAGGCCGATAAAGGATTTACGAAGCTCATTTTTGTCCGCAAGGCTGCGCAGCGCCGCTAACGCCTCAGGCTCGGTCATTGCGCCGTCGAGTGCCATAGGGTGTTGCAGGGCAATGGCGGTAGGCACGGTCTGATCAACCAGGCTCTCGAGTGAATCAATACCGAGCGCCTGCAACATCGCCTCGATCTGCGCTGTGTTAGGACCGATATGGCGATCGATAAATTCGCCTCGGTTTTGCAGCGTGCTGAGGGGGGTTACGGCGTCGTTTTGGGTCGGAGCTAGGTCTAGCTTCGCGGCAGCTTGAGTTTGCATTGCCATCCTTACACTATCAGAAATGAGCGAGGCCGAGCGGTTGCACCCGCTTCGGCCTCAGTTGAATACGATCTGTGTTGCTCTTTTGCAGGCTACTCGCCTTCGCAATGCTCGGCGTAAGCCTCTGCGTCGAGCAGCTCGTCTAACTCTGCTGTGTCTTCGAGGCGGATCTTGAAAAACCAGCCGCCATCGTAAGGCACCGAATTAACCGTTTCGGGCGCATCGAGCAGTTCTTCATTGATGGCGACGATCTCGCCTGAGACAGGACTGTATACGTCCGACGCGGCTTTAACAGATTCGACCACGGCGACTTCGTCTTTGGCGTGAATAGTCGCACCAACCTCGGGCAGGTCGACAAAAACGATATCACCAAGCGCGTCTTGCGCATGGTCGCTGATGCCAACGGTTGCGATGCCGTCTTCGTCGATGCGAACCCATTCATGGGAGGTGGCGAACTTACAATTGTCTGGAATAGTGCTCACGTTGTGATCCTCGCGTGTCGTCCGTTGTGGCAGTGCCAGCTCGGACTGTTCTGAATTATCGAAAGCGTAAGCATTTTAACGGATAACCCAGCTGCAGGTCGCGTAAAAAGTTCGCGTTAAGTCATTTTGTCTGAGACTCGCCGTGCTGGTGTTGTCTCGACTCGGCGAATGGTGTCCGTTATTCGAATACCTTTTCGCCGAAGCGCACGAAATTGGGCTTCACCATGCGCACCGGTGTCGCTTTGCCGCGCAAATCCACTTCACAACTTGCTGTATGGGTTGGTACGCGCACAAGCGCGATCGAATGCTTCAGTGTCGGCGAAAAAGTGCCGCTTGTGACAACCCCTTGTCCGATATCATTTCCGTCTGCGTCTTTACAGGCAAGAATTTGGCCCTCGCGCAGCACGCCGCGTTCTTCGAGCACGACGCCGGTCAGAATAGGCAGTCTGCCTTCTTCCTGTTCGGCGCGCTGAGCGATGAGCGCCGGACGCCCTACGAAGTCACGCTTTGTGGGCTCCCACGCGATCGAAAAGCCCATGTTAGCGGACAAAGGCGAGACAGTTTCGTCCATGTCGTGACCATAGAGATTCATGCCAGCCTCGAGGCGCAGCGTGTCGCGGGCGCCGAGTCCGATTGGCTTTACGCCACCGGCGAGCAGGGCGTCCCAGAGCTGCGGCGCTTGCTCGATTGGCAGAATAACCTCTAAGCCTTTTTCACCCGTGTAGCCTGTGCGTGCAACAAACCAATCGCCCAGTTCGACACCGCGGAAATTACCCAGTGCCCGAATGGCCGCCGCCTCTGCCTCGCTATCTCGGCCACAGTCTTTAAGAATCTCACAAACGCACTCGATTGATTCGGGGCCGTGAATCGCGAGTATGCCCAAGCCGGGGCGCTCTTCGACAGAGACAGCGTAGCCGGTTGTCTGCATCGCCATCCAGCGCAGGTCTTTGACGCGAGTCGCGCAGTTCACGACAACGCGATAGCCAAAGGTCATGCGGTAGACGATGAGGTCATCAATCACGCCGCCGTCTTCGTTAAGCATGCCGCTGTAAAGCGCGCGACCGCGCTCGTCGAGGCGCGCGACGTTGTTAGCGAGAAGGTGCTGCAAATACGCCTCGGCGTCTACGCCCGACACATCAACTACTGTCATATGCGAGACATCGAAAACGCCCGCGGCAGTGCGCACCTGCGTATGCTCCTCGATCTGCGAGCCGTAATTAATCGGCATCTCCCAGCCAGAGAAATCGACCATCTTGGCGCCGGCGTCGAGGTGGTTTTGGTAGAGGGAGGTGCGGTTAGTCATAGCGAGGCTCAACTTTTTAGTAAAACAGACTAGTGTAGATAGGTAAGTACTAGCCTAACGAGGATTCTTTTTAGGCGACCAATTTAAAAACGTATTATCGCGCACTCTTCGAGCGCTGTCGCGAAAAGCAGTGCTGTCTTTGCAGATTTCTAAGGCTGCCAAGCGTAGGTGAATTTCGCGAAGAAACTGCGGTTGATAGGTTCGATCGAATCGAAACGGTCGTCTTGAAAACTCGCATCCGAGTAGCCGATGAAAAAACGTGTCGCCGCAGTAAAGCGGTAGCTGTAGAGCAGCTGTGCGGTGAGGTCTTTGCTGCGGCGCTGCACCGAACTGAGATAGAGCGACTGATCGCGTTCGCGATCGTTGTATTGGAGTGTGAAACGCAAAAAACTTTTTGCCGTAAATTGGTATGTCGTGCGCAAGTCTGACAGGTTAGCGGTAAACAGCCGACCGCCATCGACGTCGAACTGTTGTAGAGCTGTCTCTTATACACATCTGACGCTGCCGACGAATAGAGAGGTGTAGA
>OJHK01001249.1_pt1 | contig 12357 bp, 9 predicted proteins | sample 1595161 | NCBI WGS metagenome assembly OJHK01 (sample SAMN05416842, study PRJEB24817) | seawater metagenome | isolation source: Sea water | place: Canada:Atlantic | collected 2013-07 | reverse complement strand
GCCAAAGCCCGGGGGCTGTCAGCCCACTTGGCACCAGCATCGATGTGACGCTGTGCAGCTTGGCGCGCAATATCGTGGACGATCAGATCATAGCCTGCCTTCTGAATATTCGTCGCGAAGCTAGCACCCATGGTGCCGAGGCCGATGAATCCGACTTGCATAATATGTTTCCTGTGCAGTGATTTTCTAAGGGTGGCGAAATCTTATGGGCCAGGCACACGCTTCCGCAAGCAAGTTTGATCCGCTAGATTCATGTTCATGGATACAGCAGATGTTATTGTAATTGGCGGCGGCATGGTGGGTGGTGCCATTGCCTATGGCCTCACACGCGCCGGAGCCAACACGCTCATGCTGGATGAGGGCGATGATGCGCTTCGAACGGCACGCGGTAATTTTGGCCTGGTTTGGGTTCAAACCAAAGGGCGCGGCCTACAACGGTACCAAGACTGGTCACGCGAATCCTCTGAGATATGGACGGAGTTTTCGGATGATTTGCAGGAAAGCACAGGCGTAAACACCGGGTATGAGAAGCCGGGCGGGTTGACGCTGTGTACGTCTGATGAAGAAGTCCGCGCGTCAGAAGAAATCATTGCCGCCATGAAGGCCCAGGCTGGTAACGGCCAATATGATTCCTGGATGATTGACCGCCAGGAGATTGAAGCGCTTGTCCCGGATGTTCGTTTTGGGCCGGATGTTCTGGCTGCCTCATTCTGCCCCCATGACGGCCACGCCAATCCGCTGAAACTGCTGCGCGCAATGCATGCTGGATTTCAAAAAGCGGGTGGCCGTTATCAGCCGAATGCTAGCGTCGTGGACATTGTGCGGGATGGCGAAGACTACGCTGTCGTGACGGCAGAAGGTGCACGCTACGGCGCTGCCAAAATCGTCATCGCCTGCGGTCACGGCATTCCGGAGCTCGCAGCAAAGGTCGGCTTGCATTGCCCGACGCGCCCGCAACGGGGGCAGATATTGGTGACGGAACGGCTGCAGCCAATGTTGCCATTGCCGATGGGTAGTATTCGGCAGACGGACGAAGGCTCCATCATGCTGGGCGTTTCCCACGAGGAAGTCGGTTTTGATGACCGGAACACCGGTGATGTTTCTGGCGCTATTGCTGCGCGGGCGGCTCGCATTCTGCCAGATTTTGCGAACGTCAATATCGTACGTTCGTGGGGCGCACTCCGTATTATGCCGCCTGATGGCTGCCCGATTTACGATGAATCGGAAACCTGGCCTGGTATTTTCATGACGACCAATCATTCCGGCGTGACGCTCGCTAGTGTGCATGCCAAGCATATTCCCAACTGGGTGCTGCGCGGCGAGACGCCCGTGGGGTTCCAGGATTTTTCCGTGAAACGCTTTAAGGGAACGCCCCATGCTGCGCCGCCGGGTTGAACCAGAAGGCGATGCAACTGTCCGCCTAACAATCGCTGGGCAACCTGTTACTGCGCTACGCGGTGAAAGCGTTGCGACAGCGGCATTGGCGGCAGGCTTGCAGTTCACGCGGAATGCGCCGGTATCAGGTGAACCTCGTGCGCCTTATTGCCTTATGGGCGTGTGTTTCGAATGCTTGATGACGATTGATGGTCAACCAAACCGCCAAGCCTGTCTTGTCCCAGTGCAAGATGGCATGAATGTAGAACCGCAAATGCTGCGTCCGTCGCTTGGAGTGCGCGACGATGGCTGACTCGGTTGATATCGCAGTACTAGGCGCTGGGCCGGCAGGCATGGCTGCGGCTGTTGTCGCAGCCAATGCCGGGCTGACCGTCTCGGTTCTGGATGATCAAGCTGTGCCTGGCGGCCAGATATGGCGGAATGTCGAGGCTGTAGCCGCACGAGGCGATATTGGCCTGTTTGGCGATGATTATGCCGCTGGCGTTGATGCAGTTGCGGAATTTCGGGCAACTGATGTGGATTACCGCCCACTCTCCCGCGTCATTGGTGTTGAGAGTGCGGATGAAGGTGGTGATGTCCTCTATTTGCGAGACGGGAAGGCCGGGCGACTTCACGCCAAGCGACTGATCATTGCGCTCGGTGCCTATGAGCGCCCGATGCCGTTTCTAGGATGGACGTTGCCAGGCGTGATGACAGCTGGTGCCGCACAGATCGCGTTGAAGACAGGCGGGCTGTTACCCGAACGGCCATTCGTCTTGGCTGGGCAAGGACCTCTGCTCCTACTACTGGCCGCGCAATTTCGTGCTGCTGGCGCTGCGCCTGACATTCTATTGCGCCTGGATGATCCTGGAAAAAAATGGTCTGCAGGCAAGCATGGGTTACGCGCGCTTGCGGGGTTTTCGGACTTATTGAAGGGCTTGAAATGGCAACGCTCCTTATCCGATGGTGTGGAGGAAACTGTTGCTCACGTCACACACCTTGAGGCGTCCGGCGGGGGCCGGCTCGAGGCTGTGCGCTGGCAAACGGCTGACGGAACTGACGGAGAGGCTGAAGCTACGACATTGCTCGTGCATGATGGCGTGATCCCGAATGCGCAGCTGACGCGGGCAATGCGTATTCCACACAAATATGATGTAGCAGCTGCAGCATGGTGCCCAGAAGCTTCCGCTGATGGGCAACTCGCTGATACAGGTTGGGCTTACGTAGCCGGGGATAATGCTGGCATCCTCGGCTGGGCAGCGGCGACAGCCACTGGTGCTAAGGCCGGGGCGTCAGCCGCATCTGCACTGGGCGCGAAAGCGGCTCCGACAAATGATGTCGAAGGACGTCTTGACCGTGCCCGTGCGGTCCGGCCTTTGCTCGACGCCCTCTACCCGCCGGCACAGGCGTTCACTGCAATTTCGGACGATACGATCATCTGCCGGTGTGAGGCCATCGAGGCAGGCTCGGTTCGTGAAGCCTTGGCCATGGGCGCGCAAGGACCGAACCAGCTGAAAGCCTTCCTCCGCACCGGCATGGGGCCATGCCAGGGCAGGATGTGCGCCTATACAGTCGCTGCATTGGCGGCTGAAGCAAATGGGACAGCATTGGCAGATACGGACCTTATGCGACTCCGAATGCCAATCAGCCCCGTCACAGTCTCAGAAATGTCGCATTTGAATGAGACAGACATGGATCTACCAACTGCCTGATCTGTATGCCAGATCACAAGGTTTTCATGTCTCTAGCGGGACGGCGCCGGGGAAAGGTGCTAATACTCGCGCTCAAATGCACAATCCGCGGAATGGAGTCTTCACAATGTCGCTCATTGCTCGCCGATTATTATTGCCGTTGCTCGCACTTTGCGCTGCCGTTACTGCGCCGCTAGCAGCTGGGGCAGCGCCCTATAAGGTGGACCAGTCGCATGCATTCGTGCACTTCGAAGTGACCCATCTGGGCATCTTCCCGTATCCTGGCCGCTTCAAGCAGTTTCGCATAGAGCTGGATTACGATCGGGCAAATGTTGAGAACTCCAAGGTCGAGGTTGATATTCCACTCAAAAGCCTCGAAACCGATGATTGGCTGATGAACGAAACGCTGCTAGGCGATCAGTTCTTCGATGTGCGGAACTTCCCGAAGATGTCGTTTGAAAGCACCAGCATCAAGCGCACGGGTGAGGACACCGGCATCATTGAAGGTGAATTGACGCTGCATGGGTTCACAAAGACCGTAAGGTTCGATGCTAAGTTTCGCGGAACTGCGAAGAGCCCATTCGGTGGCAAGTCGATAATGGCGGTAACAGCCGTTGCAGAAGTTGACCGGACCAAATGGGGTCTAACGGCATGGCGTCCGTTCGTTGGAAATACGGTTACGATCCGTATCGGCTTCGAAGCCTCGCCTGAATAACAGGCGAGCGATCTGATGGCGCTGAAGAGCACGTCTGCCAAGTTTGGTGGCATTGCAAAGCTATTCCATTGGACGATGGCTATCCTAATTATCGGGATGCTGCCGCTTGGGCTTTATATGCATGAACTGCCATTCAGCCCGGACAAGTTCAAGCTGTATGCGTGGCATAAATCCATCGGCATGCTGATCCTGACGCTCGCACTGCTACGTCTTGGCTGGCGAGCGATTGATATCCGCCCGGACCATGTACCGGGCATGCCGCCAAAGCATGTGAAACTGGCGGCCGCGGCACATTGGTTGCTTTATGGCTTGATGCTGTCATTGCCTTTGTCTGGATGGCTGATGACATCTACAACTGGCACGCCGATTGACCTGTTCAATACTGGCATTCTGGTTCCGAACCTGATCGGTGCCAGTGAAGATGCGTTGAACTTGCTCAAAACCATCCATGACATCCTTGGCAAAGCATTGATGGCCGTCGCCGCAATCCATATCGGTGCAGCGCTCAAGCACCAGTTCGTGAATAAGGACGCGACGCTGCGTCGGATGCTGCCGGGCGGGCGGGTCTAACGCACTTTCCAGCTGCACCTTCAAATGCCTATGCTTTGTCCAGTCGGAAGAGGAGGCAGTGCGATGGTAACGGTTGTTCGGAATACGGATTGGGCCGTTGTATGGAATGGTACCCAAGGTCGCCATGAATACGCGCGCGGCATTGATATAGCGTTCGATGCGAGCGGTATCCTGTTTGCTGGCAAATCTTATGAAGGCCCGTTCGCGCAGGAAATTGATGGTTCGGAGCGTTTAGCCCTCCCAGGCATGGTCAATATCCAAACACATCCGACCAGCGAGCCGCTGCGTAAAGGCATGACAGACGAGACGCTCAGTCCCGGTTTCTGGCATTCCTCGCTGTACGAATTCCTGACGACCATCGGTAATGATCCAGAAGGCATGCGCGCCGCCGTTCAGGTGGCGATGGCGGAATTGATGCTTTCTGGTGTCACGACTGTTGTTGATTTGTCCGTACCATTCGAAGGCTGGCTAGATATTCTGGCTGATAGCGGGCTGCGCGCCTGCATTGTACCCATGTTTCGCGATGCGCGCTGGCTGACGAAGGATGGTCATAGTCTTGAATACGAATGGGACCATCAAGCAGGCCGCCAAGCTTTTGACGCTGCAATGCGCTTGGTCGAGAGCGCAAGGCAGCACCCATCTGGGCGTTTGTCCGGGATGGTCACGCCCTCTCAGATAGATACATGCAGCGCAGACCTTCTGCGTGACGCTCACGACCACGCCACAGAACGGAACTTGCCCTTCCAGATCCACTGCGCCCAAAGCATGACTGAGTTCCAGGAAATGCAGCGCCGCCACGGCATGACGCCGGTTCAATGGCTGGATGAGGTTGGCGCATTGGATGAACGCTCAATCATCGGCCATGGCATCTTCCTCGATCATCATCCCTGGGTGCATTGGCCAACACGCAAGGACTTGGGCCTGCTTGCTGACAAGGGCGCCACCGTCGCCCATTGCCCAACGGTTTTCGGCAAGCGCGGCATCAATCTTCGTAGCTTTGGCGAGTACAAGCGGAACGGCATCAATCTTGGTATCGGGACGGACACATATCCTCATAATTTTATTGAGGAAATGCGGAATGCCGTCTATCTGGCCCGCGCTGCGGCTGGCCGTTTGGATGATACATTTGCCAGTGATGTATTCGAAGCGGCAACCATTGGCGGGTCCAAAGCGCTCCGCCGGGATGACATTGGCCGCCTGAGCGTTGGTGCCAAGGCAGATGTCGTGCTGGTGGATGTCAGCGACCGGTCGATGAAGCCACTTTATGATCCGCTACGGAGCTTGATGTTCGTTGCTGGAGAGCGGCCAATCAAAGACGTGTTCGTCAATGGCGACGCGATTGTGCGCAACGGTGAATGCCTGACGATTGATCTGGAAGCCGCAACGCAGGCTCTACAAGAAGCACAGAAGCGGGCCGCGGCCCTAACGTCAGAGCGTGATTGGGCTGGGCGGACGATTAGTAAACTGGCACCGCTAAGCTTTCCGATGTCTGGCTTTTCATAAGTCCGTTACGAGGGCTAGGCCTCGGACGCATATCCGGGCTACCAATCGGCCCCCCGCTACGTTAGAGCCCAGTATGCAGCCAAGCGCCCCCATTGAACGCGATATCGTCCTGATCGGCGGCGGCCACGCCCATGTCGCCGTCCTGAAGATGTTTGGCATGAAGCCAGAACCCGGTGTGCGCATCACGTTGATCGCGCGGGATATTATGACGCCGTATTCCGGTATGTTACCTGGCCTTCTACGCGACGTTTATAGCCATGATGAATGTCATATTGATCATGGAAAACTCACCCGTTGGTCCGGCGCTCAGTTGATCCGAGCGGCTGCATCCGGGCTTGATCCTGTAGGTCAGGAAGTGCTTTTTGAAGACCGTCCACCACTTGCCTATGACTTCGTGTCGTTCGACATCGGCTCAACACCGCCTAAAGCCAATATCGCAGGGGCAGCGGAATTTGGATTGCCGATCAAGCCGCTAGGTTCGTTTCTTACACGACTGTCTGAACTAGAAGAAACATTAGAGTTTGGCGCTGCCCTTGCCGTTATTGGTGGCGGTGCTGGGGGCGTTGAAACAGCGCTCGCGATGCGGCGGCGCTTTCAGAAGCAGGGCGTTGATCTACGAGTAACACTGGTCTGCAAAGATGAATGCGTGCTCTCGGGCCATAGCCCCGCTGTGGCTAAACGTATGGAGCGTGCGCTTAGCGATGCTGGGGTTGAGGTCACGCTTGGGTCGGACGCGATTGAGGTGACGGGCAAAGCTGTCCAACTGCAGGACGGTCGACAGGTCCCGGCAGACGTTACGATCCTGGCGACAGGTGCTGCAGCGCCAGATTGGCCAACCCAATCAGGTCTCGGCACTGATGATGGCGGATTCATCACAATCAACCAATTCCTGCACAGTCCGAGCCACCCAGAGGTGTTCGCGACAGGGGATTGCGCGCATTTCCAGCCTAAGCCATTGCCTAAGTCTGGGGTTTATGCGGTGCGTCAGGGGCCAGCATTGGCGGAGAACCTGCGCCGCGCAGCGTTAGGTAAACCGCTGGAAGCCTGGCAGCCGCAAACAAAAACCTTGGCATTGATGTCCACCGGTGATGGCGGTGCCGTTGTCTCCTATGGCGGGATTGCGGCCAGCGGAAAATGGGCTTGGACCTGGAAGGACTGGATCGACAGGCGCTGGATGCAGCGCTACCAGGTACTTCCGCCCATGCAGCAGGTACTGCCGAAAGCAAGCAAATCTGACACGCCCGAAATCATGCGATGCGGCGGGTGCGGCGCAAAGGTCGCAAGTCCTATTTTGAAGCGCGTTCTGCAGCGCCTGAACCTGAAGACGGCAGATGGTGTCACTATGGGCGCTGGCGATGATGCGGCGGTCTTAATGCCGCCGCCGGGTCAGGCCCTCGTACAAACAGTCGATCAATTTCGGGCGATTGTGGATGACCCATATCTGTTTGGTGAAATAGCAACGATCCATGCGCTGAGTGACCTCTATGCGATGGGTGCCGCCCCGCACAGCGCTTTGGTGACAGCCATCCTGCCCCATGCCGGGGAAGCAGCGACGGAGCGGGATCTGCTGCAACTCCTGTCAGGTGTGGCGAAGGCGCTTGATGATGCAGGCGCTGTATTGATCGGCGGCCATACTGGGGAGGGGGCGGAACTATCGCTAGGCCTCTCAGTAAATGGTTTTGCACCGCTGGACGAATTGAAACGAAAGGGCGGTGCGCAGCCTGGCGATGCCTTGATCCTGACGAAGCCGCTTGGCGTCGGGGCGATTATGGCGGGGGACATGCGTGGGGTCGCTGACGCGTCTGTTGTTGAGGCTGCAATTGCACAGATGCGGCAATCGTCCGCTAATGCGGCTGCAGTATTGGCGGACGCAAAGGCATCAGCCCTGACGGACGTAACCGGGTTTGGTCTTGCGGGTCACCTGATTGAGATGGCGGATGCGGGCAATGTATCCTTCAGCTTGGACCTATCCGCACTTCCGCTCATTTCTGGGGCAGAGGCATTGGTAACGGCGGGCGTCGAAAGCACGATGGCACCGGCCAATGCCGCATTTGCAGAACGCATTTCTGGCCCAGTTGATGGCGCTCGCGCACGGTTGTTATTTGATCCGCAAACGTCAGGCGGGCTTGCCGCCACTGTGCCTGCAGACAGTGCTGCGGATATCGTTGAACGCCTCAAAGCCGCTGGATACGAAGATGCTGCGGTAATTGGTGAAGTCCGCGCGGCAAGTGGGCGTGACCATGCGCTAACGCTAGGCTGAACGCTCAACGCCAAGCCGTCTCTGTTCCGTCCATGTTTAATGCGACTCGGGCAATGGCTGTCAGCGCATCCTCAACGGACCCAAGCCTATCTACGCCGTCCATTGTAGGTGCTGATTGAAGGGCGATCACAGGTCTCTCGAACTGCTTGGCATAGGCCATCTCGGACATGGTCCCATATCCGCCGCCAACCGCTACTAAACACAGCCCTGCCTCTGCAATCAATACGTTTCGTGCCATGCCAACGCCGCTGGCTAAGGAGACGGTGATGTAGGGATTTGCAGCGCGCCAATCAGCATCCGGAAGGAGCCCGATCACGGTGCCGCCAGCCGCGTGGGCACCTTTGGCCGCCGCAGTCATAACCCCTTCCAATCCTCCGCACAGGACCGATAGGCCGAGTTCAGCAACGCCATGGCCAAGCGCTTCAGCATCGGCAAGTTCGGCTGCTGATGCATCACGTGGGCCAGCGATGGATATAGGAGCGCGGGCAGGCTTGCCACTCTCCCGTTGCAGCCAGCGGACGGCGTCAAACAGCTCAATCTCCGATCCGCCTTCGGCACTTTCCGGCACACGACGCCATACACGGCCGACGGTATCGAATACGCGCGCATTGTCGTCATGGAGAATATGGGCAGTCCGGTTCAGAAACAGCATAAGCGAGGTGGGCTCCAATGGCGGCGAAATCAAAATTGTGGGCTCGCCAGACTTTGCCGACACAGCGTAAGGTGGGCAGCATAGGATGCAGGGTAACGAGTCTTACTCGCGCATTCCATCTTACACCTGCTAACGCGCTAATATTGGATTATCCGCCCTATGACTGATGCATCTTCCGGTCCCCGCCTTTCCGTAGATATCGGCGGCACTTTTACAGATGTTGTGCTTGAACATGGCGGTCAGCAGACCACTGCAAAAGTGTTGACCACGCCCTCCGCACCTGAAAAGGGCGTTATGGATGGGGTTGGTCGAGCATTGGAAGAGTCTGGCGTCGCAGCTTCTGAGATCGCACTGCTGATCCATGGCACGACACTGGCTACGAACGCCATTATCGAACGCAAAGGGGCCAAGATTGCGCTGATCACGACGGAAGGCCACCGTGACGCTGTTGAGATGGCGCTGGAAAACCGGTTTGAGCAGTATGACATCAATATCGACCGGCCAAGCCCACTGGCACCCAGGCAATTGCGATGGTCTGTCCGGGAGCGCCTGAATGCACAGGGCGAGGCTTTGCTGGCGCTGGATGACGCATCTGTTGAGGCGATCCTACCGCTAATCCAGAAGCACAAGATTGAAGCTATCGCGGTTGGGCTGCTGCATGCCTACGCAAATCCGGCCCATGAACTGCGCGTTCAGGAGATCATTCGACAGGCGTATCCCGATTTGCCGATTTCGCTATCCTGCGATGTTTGCCCCGAGATCCGGGAATACGAGCGGCAATCAACCACCTGCGCCAATGCCTATGTGCAGCCTAGAATGGCCGGGTATTTGCGGGAATTGGATCAAAGCCTGAAATCGCAAGGCTTCGGCTGTCCATTCCTGCTGATGACATCTGGCGGTGGCCTTACGACCCTAGAGAACGCCATGCGCTATCCAATCCGACTGGTCGAGTCTGGTCCTGCGGGCGGCGCTATTCTGGCGGCGGAAGTGGCGAAGGAATTGGGCTTAAACAGCGTCGTCTCCTATGACATGGGTGGTACGACAGCAAAGCTCTGCCTCATCGATGATGGCGCACCCCTGGCCACGCGAACATTCGAGGTAGCGCGCGCCTACCGGAATATGAAAGGCAGCGGTGTGCCTGTCCGCATTCCGGCGATTGAGATGGTTGAGATTGGCGCAGGCGGTGGCTCCATTGCCTCAATCGACAGCATGGGTCGACTCGCCGTTGGTCCGCAAAGTGCTGGTTCCGATCCCGGCCCAGCCTGCTATGACCTTGGCGGTGCCGAGCCAACGGTGACAGACGCGGATGTAATGCTTGGTAAGATTGACCCGGCGTTGTTTGCTGGCGGCAATGTAAAGTTATCGCCGGATAAAGCCGGTGCGGTGGTGGAAGCCAAAATCGGTGGTGCGATGGGGCTTTCAGCGCCGCTTGCAGCCTACGCGGTCGCTGAGATCGTGGATGAGAATATGGCGAATGCGGCCCGTGTTCATGCCATTGAATGGGGCAAAGATATCTCCGAACGCGCCATGATCGCCTTTGGTGGTGCAGCGCCTTTGCATGCAGCGCGGCTGGCCGAAAAGCTAGGCCTGGACCGTGTTATTGTGCCGAGCGGGGCGGGCGTCGGGTCTGCCGTTGGGTTCCTACGGGCGCCGATCTCATATGAAGTGGTGCGCAGTCGATATATGCGTCTTGATGGGTTCGACGCCGCAGGGGCAAACGAATTGCTTGATACCATGAGCGATGAGGCTCGAACTGTCGTGAAGTCTGGCGCACCCGGTGCAGAATTGGATGAAACGCGTGTCGCATATATGCGTTACGTCGGGCAGGGACATGAGATCACGACGCCACTGCCGGACAGACCTTTAACACCCAAAGATGCGCCTATGTTGCGGGAGGCGTTTGATACCGCGTATCGGAGCCTCTACGGCCAAACCGTTCCAAATATGGAACCAGAAATCTTAAGTTGGACAGTGACGGTTTCAACGAAGCCCGCAGCCACAGCAGCCGCTGACAATCAGACTGTCGATGGCACACTGCGTAAGCCAACCGCCACCCGGTCCGTATTTGATCCAGCAAAGCAAGATTTCGTCGATGCTGGCCTGTTTCAGCGCATGGATTTGGCAGTTGGGGACCGGATCAATGGACCGGCGCTGATTGTAGAATCGCAAACAACCACTGTCGTTACATCAATATTCGATGCGGCGATTGATGGGCGCGGATACATTATTTTGACCCGCAAGCAGGGAGCCTCCTGATGGCTGAGTCTTCAAACGCACTTGACCAAATTGGCCTGCAAATCCAATGGAACCGCTTGCTGTCTGTAGTGGAAGAGCAGGCGCAAACACTTGTTCGAACGGCATTTTCAACCTCGGCCCGTGAAGCGGGAGATATATCCGCAGGGGTCTATGACACCCGTGGACGGATGCTCGCCCAGGCCGTGACAGGAACGCCTGGACATGTGAATGCCATGGCAGCTTCGGTCCAGCATTTCATCGCCAAATATCCGCTGGCGACTATGGGAGAAGGGGATGTTTATCTCACCAATGACCCGTGGCTCGGCACAGGACACCTGAATGATTTCACCGTTGTGACGCCAACCTGGCGGAATGGCGAAATCGTTGCGCTGTTCGCTTGCACGACCCATGTCGTTGATGTTGGCGGGCGCGGATTTGGGCCAGACGGGCGGCAGGTCTACGAAGAAGGCATTAATATCCCCATCATGCCCCTAGCGCTTGGCGGTGAGATGAACCGGATGGTGTTGGATATTATTGCCCACAATGTCCGCAATCCGGTTGAGGTTGAGGGTGATTTGTATTCGCTGGTCGCTTGCAACGCTGTTGGGTCCAAGCGGTTAGTTTCGATGATGGCTGAGTTCGGATTGGCGAGCATTGATGGCCTCGCGGATCACATCATCGATGCATCCCGCAAAGGCATGGCGGCGGAGATCGCGAAACTGCCGAACGGTGTCTACAAAAACGCCATGCGGGTTGATGGCTATGAAAGCGCGCTCGATCTCGTCGCTGAAATGACGATTTCTGATGACACGATTAGCGTCTGCTTCAAAGGCACTTCGCCTGTGTCTTCCTACGGCATCAATGTGCCGATCACCTACACGGAAGCCTATGCCAGTTTTGGCGTGCGCTGCGCGGTGGGGAACGAGATTCCGAATAATGCGGGCTCACTTGCTGCTGTCCAGATCACAGCACCTGAGGGCTGTATTTTGAATGCGCCAAGACCCTGTGCCGTAACGGCGCGGCATGTGACGGGGCAGATGCTGCCAGATGTCGTATTCGGCTGCCTGAACCAGATCATCCCGGATCGCGTGCCGGCGGAAGGCACGTCCTGCCTTTGGAACCCAGTTCTGATGGGTGGTCATGGCCTTGTTGACGGTGACTATGGCGACGCGACGCCATTCGCCATGAATACGTTCCACACGGGCGGAACAGGTGCGCGCCCAACTAAGGATGGCCTGGATGCGACGGCGTTTCCGTCTGGTGTTCGCAACACGCCAGTAGAGATTAACGAAGTCGTGGCGCCGCTGGCTGTCTCTTATACACATCTCCGAGCCCACGAGACCTCTCTACATCTCGT
>OJHK01001243.1_pt1 | contig 12410 bp, 7 predicted proteins | sample 1595161 | NCBI WGS metagenome assembly OJHK01 (sample SAMN05416842, study PRJEB24817) | seawater metagenome | isolation source: Sea water | place: Canada:Atlantic | collected 2013-07 | reverse complement strand
TTATTGTGATTACGGATAATAAAACAAAACTTAAGAGTGATATTTCCACGTTTCATAAAAATTTTATTGATACCGAAAAAGAAACAATAAAAGCACAGATCAATCAACTTTATCAACAGATAAACTATGAAAAAAACAATACAGAAGCCACATTAAAAAGAGATATTAAAGAACGTATCCATCAAGCACATAGTATTGCGACTACGATATATCAACAAAACAAAGAGTTACCTGAAAGGGAAGTAACCAAATTAATTACCGATGCTCTGAGAAGTATTCGCTTCAATCAAGGCCGAGGTTATTATTTCATTTACAAGACCACGGGCAACAATATTATGCACCCTGTAGTACCTGCAATGGAGGGAACTTCTAAGTGGGATCTTCAAGATACTCGCGGTAACTATATCGTTCGTGATATGGGACAAATAGTAAAACAAGCTGGGGAAGGGTTTTACCGTTGGTGGTTTGTAAAACCGCAAAACAAGAGCCAAGAGTTTGAAAAAATAGGTTTTGGTAAGTATTTTGCGCCTTATGACTGGTTTATCGGCACAGGTGAGTATGTCATTGATGTGGAAAGCGACATTAAGGCACGGCTGTTAAAACGAATTGCTAACATGCGTTATGGTAATAATGGCTTTGTTTTTGTCATTGATTACCAGGGAAATATTCTGTCTCATTACAATGAAGAGTATATCGGTACTAACAGAATGGACATTCGAAACCAACAAGGTGTTTCAATTGTCAAAGACATTGTGAAAATTGCTAAGCAAAGTGACGATTTTCTTTATTATGAAAGCCCTATCATGCCAAGTACTGGACAACCGGCAGAAAAAATTAGCTTTATAAAAGGATTACCTGACTGGGAATGGGCCATTGGAACAGGTGCATATATCAGTGAAATCGAAAATTATCTCGCTAAGAGAGAGGAGCATATTGGCCAACAGAATAAACAGGAGTTATTAAAAATAGTATGGCTCAGTTTAATTGTGACGTTATTTTTTGTTGCGCTGTCCTTTATGTTATCTAACTATTTGGCGCGTCGTTTTTCTCTGTATGAAAGTCGAATCAACAACGACTTCTCAGAACTAAATACGATAAAAGAACAATTGCAACATCAAGCCCTGCACGATGTGTTAACAAACCTACCAAATCGGGTATTACTCGCTGACCGTCTTAGTCAATCTATGGTGCAAAGCCAACGGCATGATAATTTGCTCGCAGTGGTTTTTCTGGATTTAGACGGATTTAAACACGTTAATGACTCCTATGGTCACGACTTAGGTGATGAAGTATTAATCATTGTCTCGCTCCGCATGAAAGAAGTGTTGCGTGAAGGTGACAGCCTAGCGCGTATTGGCGGAGATGAATTTGTCGCGGTATTAACCGATTTAACGACGGTTGAAGAATGTGAACCGGTATTAGAACGGCTCTTATTGGCAGCGTCGGAGCCTGTATACCTAGGTGATGTGGAATTAAAAATTTCAGCCAGTATCGGTGTTACTCTTTACCCACAAGATAACGTCAGTGCTGACCAACTAATGCGCCATGCAGACCAAGCTATGTATATAGCTAAAGAGTCGGGTAAGAATCGTTATCATTTATTTGATACAGCGGAAGACAACGCGGTTAAAGTGCAGCGGGAAATTTTAGAGTCAATTCGAAGTGCATTAGATAACCAGCAATTTGTACTTTATTATCAGCCTAAGGTTAACATGCGTACAGGTAAAGTGATTGGTGCTGAAGCGCTTATTCGCTGGCAACACCCACAACGAGGACTCTTGAATCCGTTTGACTTTTTACCTGCCATTGAAAACAATCCCATGATGATTGAATTGGGTGAATGGGTTATTGACGATGCATTGAGGCAAATCGGTCAATGGCAAGCAATGGGACTTAATATTCCTTTAAACACGAGTGTAAATATTGCTGCGATACAACTGCAACAAACTAACTTTGTGAATAGATTAACAACACTGCTAACAGCCCATCCAGATGTTGACTCCCGTTATTTAGAATTAGAAGTGCTCGAAACTAGCGCCTTAGAGGATGTTCACCATGTATCAACAATCATGAATGATTGTATGGCGCTTGGGGTCAACTTTGCTCTAGATGATTTTGGCACCGGTTATTCATCATTGACTTACCTAAGACGTTTACCAGCCAGCTTAATTAAAATTGACCAAAGCTTTGTACGGGATATGCTTCATGATGTGGATGATTTGGCTATTGTCGAGGGGGTAATAGTGTTAGCTAAATCTTTTAAACGTGAAGTTATTGCTGAAGGTGTTGAAACAGTTGAACATGGCACGGCACTATTGCAGATAGGTTGTGAACTAGCACAAGGTTATGGTATTGCCAGACCCATGCCCGCTGGTGATATTCCACGTTGGATTAATGAGTGGAAGCCTGATATTCACTGGCAGGTATAAACACAGTTAAGCACAAAAAATAATTAATTTGGTATTTTTCATATAATTGAAACATTTAACCCTTAGCCTAGGGATCAGCGAAGAAAAATACCTTGTTGAGTGGTCTAATTTCTTCTAAGTTTAAAGTAAGCCTAAGTAAAGTTTTGCGTTTAGTTTGACGTTTAATTGATACTAATTACTTAGGTGTGTTTACGTAACATTAGACATGGAGTAGCTGTTATGCCGAATATCCCAAGTGATTATGATAATATTTTTGAAAGGAAATTAACTCTCGCTGAACGCTCTAGAATGGCTATCTTAGTAGCGGTAATTAGCTACTTCACTCTCATAGGCTGGGTAGTTGCGTTGGTGATCTATGATAAACACCAATCGTCGCTGGCAAGTTTTCATTTACGTCAGTCATTAGGACTCATCATAACAGGTGCAATTTTGTCCTTAATCCCATTAGTGGGATGGGTACTCAATATAGGAGTCTTTTTAGGCTGGGTAATAGGGATTTGTGCAGCCATCCAAGGACAAGAATATAAAGTACCGTTATTAGGTGATTTTTATCAACGGCACTTAGATTTTATTGAATAATATGAAGGTTATAACCCCAGCTCATTGACCATTAGACATGGCTTGATAATAACCCGCTTTGCCAAGTAAGGTTTCATGATCTCCTTGTTCAATTAATTTGCCTTTGTTGATAACAACGATTTCATCAACATGTTGAATACTTGATAATTTATGGGCAATTATTAGCACGGTTTTATGTTGAGTTAAGCGCGTTAATGCTTGTTGGATGTGTTTTTCACTGTGGTTATCTAAAGCCGATGTTGCTTCGTCTAATACTATGATGCTGGCATCACGCAAAATAGCACGGGCAATGGCTATACGCTGTCTTTGTCCTCCTGATAAAGTACGACCATTTTCTCCTATTTCTGTCTTTAAGCCTAAGGGGAGTTCCTTAGCGAATGCCATCACATTCGCACTAATTGCCGCTTGTTCTATTTCAATGTCTGTTATCGTGCGGTTACAGCCAAAGCTAATATTGTTCGCTAACGTATCGTCAATTAAAACAATATCTTGTGAAACAAAGGCAAACTGTGCTCTAAGTGAACTTAAACTGTAGTCCTCAATGGCAATATCATTAATTAAAATACTTTGTTTGGGTGATTGGTATAAGCGCAGTAGTAAGCGGGCTAAGGTACTTTTACCACTGCCAGACTCTCCAACAAAAGCTATGCTTGTGCCGCCTCTAATATTCAGTGAAAAGTTAGAGAGAGCAGGTTGTGTTTTTCCTTCATAGGTAAAAGATAAATTATTAAACTTTATGCTTGAACACTGTTCTGATAATTGCTTTGTACCAATATCATGCTCTTCTTGTTCATCTAAAAAACTGAACAAGCTTTTTGCCGCGATTAACCCTCTTTGTAATTGTTGATTAATATTGCTGAGTTGTTTTAGTGGTTTAAGCAATGATCCCATGGCAATTAATATCAAGGTGAAACTACCCGGAGTAAGTTGATTTAATACTTGGTCAATACTGGCGAGTAATAACACCGCAGAAATAGCGAAAGACGCAATAAGTTGTATAACAGGGTTACTAATGGCACTCGTCGCCTGAAGTTTCATGTTTTGTTGGCGATTATGGTTATTTATCCCTTCAAACTGCTCGCTTATTTGTGTTCTTGTGTTGAGTAAAACAATTTCTTGTTGATTTAAAATGGCTTGCTCTGTTTTATTACTCACTTGGCCCATACTGTTTTGTAATTTATGGCTAATATTCTTAAATCGCTTTGAGACTCTATTAATTATTAAAGCAATAACGGGCAATATCACTAAAAAAATGGCGGTTAATTGCCAGCTGTTGTAAACCATCATGGAAAATAATACCAGAATGATGACTGACTCTCTGATTGCAACAACCACGGCACTTGAAAAGGCTTGTGATAGTTGCTCAGTATCATAAATTATTTTTGAAATAAGGCTGCCACGATTGTTTAGGTCAAAATATCCTCTTGGCAAGCACAGTAATTTCTCGAATGCTTGTTGGCGGATTCGATAGGTGACTTTACTGCTGATATAGGCAATAGCGTAACTAGAGGTAAAACTTGCTAAGCCACGCAGAAAAAATACGCCTACAACTAATAAGGCACCTAGCTGTAGGGTATGGCTATCGGCCTTACCTAAACCTTGATCAATAAGTGGTTTAACAAAATAAATCATACCCGCGTCGACTAAGCTGAAAAGGCAAAGTCCAATTAATGCAGTACAGATGAGTTTTTTATATACGCGATAATATGAAAATAGCCGAGAATATAGGGTAGCGTTGACGCTTGCTTTGTCTATTCTTTTACTGTCGTATGTCATGAGTATTAATTTTTCCATCGGTTATACGACCAATACCATTGATTTGGGTATTGTCTGATTATTTGCTCAAACCGTTGGTAAATGTTTGACATTATTTGTTCAACAGTTGGTTCAGTAATTTGCTCTTTTTCTCGTTTGTTTGACTGATCAGAAGCCTCTTGCCCAGTCATGCAGGGGTTTACGTACAGGGTTTCAAAAAACACTTGTACTTGTCCGTCTCCCTGATAGACAGCGTAAGCTAATAACAAAGGTTTTTTGCTCATTTTTGCCAATAGTGCGATACCTGCTGGTGCTTTGGTTTCTTGGCCGAAGAAAGTAACTTCTGCTTGGTTTGCATAAAGATCACAATGTAAAGATATATAGGCGTTACTACCTGATTCTTTTAAAAGCTCACTAAAGGCGTTGCTCGCATTCTTATTGATAGCGGTTATGTTCACGCCAGAATAAAAATCCATTGAGTCCGCTAAAAATTTCGGAATATTGGTTAACGTGACAGATTGCTTGGCAAATTTTGCTACCGCTAATGGTACTGCTTCATAACAGCCTAAGTGCATAGTCGCAATACAAGCGCCTTGACCAGATTGCAAAATACGTAAAGTATCTTCATCACAGAAAATGTCAGGTTCAACTTCTGTAAGCCAGAACGATTCAGCTACACCGTAAGCACAATTGCCATAAGCATCAAATGCTAAATCAGTAGCTTCTTTTATACTCAGCTCTGGCATTGCATTGCGTATATTCTTTATCGCTCTCAACTGTGTTTTTTTAGCAAAATATAAAATAGACTTGCCAAAATTTTTGACCAGCTTCTTACGACGAGATCTGTTTAGTTTAGTTAAACCTGCAAGCGCTAATTTCAGTAGCTTACCGAGAGATCTTTGTTTAAGTGACGTATTTGCTATAGCTGTATGTTCACACTTGTCTAAATTGTTAGCTGTCATAGTGATGTTCAACCCAGCTAATAAACTGATCTATTTGTGTTAAATTGGCTGACAACGCCTGTTCGAACGGTAATCTTAAATTGAATTTTTGCTCAAGCTCAAGTATTAACATCATAAAATCAAACGACTTTATCGTGCCAAGTAAGTGGTCTGTTAAATCAGTTAACTGACAATGGGTCTTTTCTTCAATAAAATGAATAATGCTCTGTTGTATTAACATGGTGTAACCTCTTTAGGAGAATGTTTATTACTATTATCTCTGTTACTAAGCAGTGCTTTAATATCTACTTTTCCACTGATGTTTCGCGGTAGAGAGGGTGAAAGGATAAATTCATCGGGCACCATGTAAGCAGGTAAATGTTGTAAACAATGTTTTCTTAATGCACTGATCCTTTGTTGATCAATATCTGCTAAATGAAGATCAGAGTTCGATGATTGTGCTGTTTCGATAAAAGCGATAATGCGAGTGTGACCGGTAATGTCGGTTTGCGCTGAAACCACACACCAGGTTATCTCACTTGAAAAGCTGACAATAGCGTCTTCAATCTCTGCGGCTTCAACTCTATGTCCTGATGCTTTGAATTGATGATCATTGCGTCCGTGAAAAACAATGTTTTTCTGTTCGTTGTAATAAACAATATCACCCGTTCGGTAGTAGCGTATTGGGGGGTCCGTCTTGTCGGTTGGTAAGGTGATGAACGCCTGTTGTGTTTTCTCTGTATCGTGGAAGTAACCTTCAACAAGTTGATCGCCGGCTAGATATAATTCAGATAAGGTATTTGCCGTGGTTATTTTTTTGTTATCCGTGACTAATATCGCAGATAACCCAGGCAATGCCTTACCAATAGGTACTGACGCTGAGGTAATGGATTGATTACTACTCAATTCATAATAGGTCGCCGTGATAGTGCATTCAGTCGGACCATAAATATTTATCACTCGGCTGTTATGGGCACATTGCTGCCATTTAAGAGCTTGGTTAGTTAATAATTTTTCACCACCAAAGCAACTAACTCTTAGATGGGGTAGTTGTTGTGGTTTGAGTAAACTGAGCTTATCCATAAAAGAAAGCACGGAAGCAACGCCTGAAAATACTGTTAATTTGTGTTGTTTTATAAAGGCGAGTGGACAGATGAGTTGTTCGCTTGGGATAACATAAAGTGCAGCGCCTTTACTCCAACAACTGAACATATCATGTATCGAGAGATCAAAAGATAATTCAAAAAACTGACTCACTTTGTCGGTTACTTTTAATTGTAATAATTGATCGAGCCTATCAAGGTGACTAACGATATTTTTATGACTGACAGCAATCCCTTTAGGTTCTCCTGTACTGCCAGAAGTAAATAAAAGGTAAGCGTGTTGGTTTGCTGTTTTTAGCTTTGCTTCAGCAACGTTTAACTGAGCGGTTATTGAACAAAAACCTTTTTCTATGGTCATTAATGGCTCAGACGTTGAAGAATTACTTGCAGAGGAAACAACTAAAGCGAGCTCTCCAATGGTAAAACACTGATGATGCCAGCTATTTGCTAACCATTGGGGAGTGTCGTCGCCTAAGTATATGACGACTAAAGAAGTATTAATTAATTGTAATAAGTCTGTCGGATCTTCATTTTCTGCAACAAGCAGCACTTTGCTATCTATTTGTGACAATACTTTGCTATTACGATTGTCAGGCTGTTTGTTATTTAAGGGCACATAGGCGCTATTTGTGCTTAAAATCGCTAATATTCCAGCGTACATGTGCCATTGTCGGCCTCCAAACACGGCAACAGGGCATTGTTTCTGATTGAAGTGAGCAATGTAATCCCCCCAGCGTTGACTTAATTCAAATAACCCTTGATAGGTAAATGCTTTTACTTGCCTAGCATTGCCTTTATTGCTGCTATCTTCTGTATACAATGCGGTGTTATCAGGGAACTGACGGACAGTGTTTAAAAAGCTTGCTTGATATAAATTCATAATGATAATTCAGGAGCTGATTCGATGAATATAAATTTATCGAAAGTCTGGCTTTAGTTCAGTATGAGTAATGTCGACAAACTGTCGAAACAATGTATGTCTTTGTTAAAAAGTGTAAAATATGACTATACCCGTTCCACTTGAAGATGCTAGTTTCAGGAAATCTGAGCGATTCATAATCAAGGCACATTTTTCTATTAAGGGTCATTCATGAGAATTTGCTCCTGCACTCTCTAATAACACCATCCATGTAGCGCCCTTAAAAAGAAAGGTAAAGCAGGGTATTATTTGCTCAGTCTTCCCCAAAGGGCTGGTTTAGAAACGCTTGATGCTGCGTTATTGATTTTGACAATAGAATAGCTATTCTCTTCAATCAATGCCTTGCCTAAAGGCGTTTCTAATGCCAGCTGAATCATGTATCTTCAAGTGGAGCGGGTATATAAATTAATAGAAGACTTTTTCGGGATATGATTAATTTAACTCGTATTCTTTATAGCCTTATGGTTAAATTTATCTTGGTTTTAGTTCTTACTTTAACGATTAATTTATAACGTGTTTTTTACCCTGTTTTAGGGAATATTCTCCTTTTACCAAACCATTAAGGCATTATCTTGATCCACCTTTATCCTGCCAACAAAATGGAAAACTTGTTGCTCTTACTCAACAAGATTTCTCAGCTTTCCCCGTTAGGTGTCTTCAACCAAGAAGTCATAGTGGTACAAAATGCAGGTATGCAGCATTGGCTAAATTTAGCGATTGCACAAGAACGTGGTATTAGCATGAATATGCGTTACGCGTTACCAGCTCAATTTCTCTGGAAGCTAATAAGGTCGCTGGCTAGTGATGAGAAGGTACCAGAGCAGTCACCTTATTCAAGAGAGGTGCTTTGTTGGCGTATACATGCACTTTTAGCACTGGATTCTGTCATAGAAGATGCTGACTTTAGTCAAGCTACGCACTATTGGCGTGGTGAAAGTACGATAGATGAAGAAGATAATAATACAGTTAATGAAAGCAAACATGCACAACTAAAACGTTACCAATTAGCCACACAATTGGCTGATTTATATGAGCAGTATTTGATTTTCAGACCCCAGTGGTTAGACAATTGGGAAAAAGGAAGTTTTGAACTTAACGGCTTAGAAAAACTATCGGCCAGTGAACATAAGTGGCAAGGTAAGTTGTGGCAATTATTAATTGCACAATTATCTTATAATCCAGTTGAATTAATGCGTGATGCTATTGCAAATATTCAAGAGAAGAAAGACCTTGTCCCGCCACGCATTAGCTTTTTTGGTCTTAATACCATGGCACCAATGTGGTTGGATTTTATTAATGCCTTAAGTGAACATGTTGAAGTCCACTTTTTCCATCTTAATCCGTGTTTCTCTTATTGGGGAGATGTGGTTACTGAAAAGTTTGCCTTAAATAAGTTATCACAATGGTCGGAAGGCGTTCTAGCAGATGAGTTGGATGTGCAAAGTTTTGTCGGCAATCCGTTATTAGCAAATTTGGGCCAGCAAGGGCGTGAGTTTATTTCAATGTTACAGGATTACAGTACCATTGATGTAGAGTTGTTTGAGCAAGCTAAATCCGCACAACCTTTGACCGATAAGGGCGAAGTAACAAGTGTTTTGCACCATCTTCAAAATGATATTCTTTCTCTTGCTGATGCCAGAACACCCGCTGATGATGAAGGCGCTAACCCGAAAGCAGCACACTATGATGATTCAATTGTTATCACCAGTTGTCATAGCGCATTACGCGAAGTCCAAGCACTACATGACTATTTATTACATCAATTCAATCAAGACAAGAGCTTAACCCCTAAAGATATCTTGGTTATGTGTCCGCAAATAGAACAATATGCGCCGTATGTAAACGCCGTATTTACCCGTGGTTGGCAAGATATAGCGGGTGAAGTGCCGCCGTTACCTTGCTCTATTGCTGATCGTAGTGCCAAAGATAGTGACCCGCTTGTCGCTGCTTTTACCGAGCTACTGACATTACCGGATAGCCGGTTTGGTGTTTCACAATTGTTAGCCTTTTTACGTTTACCTGCGATGGCAAATCACTTTGCTATTAACGGTGAGGATTTAACTAAAGTCTCTGCTTGGCTTGAACAGGCGACTGTACATTGGGGGTTAGATCTAAACCACAAACAATCATTGTTAGGTCCACAAGCGAATGCTTCGTTTACTTGGCAACAAGGTTTGTCCCGTTTACTTCGGGGTTTTGCTTATGCTGACAGCGAACAGGTTTACCAACAACAATTATTGTTGAGCAACGTTGAGGGCAATGATAGCGTTCTGCTCGGTCAGTTAATGTTGTTCATTGAGCAACTACATTACTTTAGTGAAAACTTACAACGCTCTCGTACTGCCATTCAATGGCAAAGTTTCTTGCTTGAGCAACTAAGCCATTTATTTAGCCGTGTCGATGCTGACAATGTCAGCAATGAAAATAGTTTAATGGTGATCGAACAAGCCATCGCAGGTTTGGTTGAGCATTGTCACCATGCCCATTTTGAAGATGATATTTCATTGTTAATTGTGGTTGATTATTTAACACAACATTTTAGCCAAGGCGATGCTAGTAAGCAATTTATGGTAGGGCAGGTTACCTTTTGCTCCATGTTACCTATGCGTAGTATTCCGTTTAAAGTGATCGCAGTTCTGGGGTTGAATGATGGTGAATTCCCTAGACAACGCCAAGCGTTAGGTTTTGATCTTATGTCGTTGTCAAAAGCTGAATTAGGCGATCGCTCACGTCGCGGTGATGATAGATACTTATTTCTTGAAGCCATTATTTCGGCGAGAAACTCGTTATACCTGAGTTATCAAGGTCGAAATATCAAGAATAATAATGAAAAACAGCCGTCATTAGTGGTAAAAGAATTGATGGAATATCTAGCTCAAGGCTACGGTTGGCAATTTTCGGACGAACAGGACAGTACTGGTGGCAGTGATAGTACTAATGATGGTAAATGTGAAAGCAATCAATCTGCTATCTATCAATTAGCCATGCAAGCTTTTAGTCCTAAAAATTATCAAGGCACTTGGCCAAGTTTCGATGCTAACTGGTTAGCATTAGGGCAAAGTTCTAAAGGTGATAATGACGTTAGCGCACCAGAGGATGCTATTATAGCCATCGAAGCTTCATCGGATACAACGCAGCAGACCCAAGAGTTAAGTTTATCTTGCCAGCAATTAATACGTTTTTATCAGAACCCTGCAAAAATGTTTGCTCAGCAGCAACTTAATTTATACTTTGAAAATCACAATACCTTACTTGAGGATGTTGAACCCTTTAGCGTGAATCACTTGCAAAGTTACTTATTACGACAAGATTTACTCAGTGCTGCATTGAGCACAACCATGGAGTCGCCTGCAACTAAAGAAGAGTTCAATCAGGTGATAACCCGCGCGCAATTATCAGGTAAATTCCCTGATTTGCCAACAACAAACGATCTTTTTGATGATTATCAGCAGGATGTTCAACAATTTAGCGAAGAAATCAACAAACGTGGCTGCGAGAACCCTGAGCTTATCGACTGCAATTTGGTGCTTACTGTTGAGCAAGTAACCGTTACCTTAACTACACAATTAGCGGTTAAGAATAATTTATTAGTGCACTATCGTAGTTCAAGCGCGAAGGCCAAAGATAAATTCACCATGTATTTGCAGCAACTTGTTGTACAAGTATGGCAACAGCAAGCCATTGCCAATGAAACGACTGACTCCAACATGACAAAAAGTAAAGACGATAACGCGGGTAAACTACAACAAGTTACTGAGACTGTTGGCTTATATTTTAATACCAAAGCCCAGAAAGTAGAAGAGTTTACTGTCGCGAACATTGAGGGTGCAAAATCAAAACTGATTAATCTTATTACGATGTTTTTTAAAGGCCAACAACAAGTATTGTTGTTAAATGGTGAATTGGCAGAGCAGGCGTTTACTAAAAAACGCGGCCAGCTTGTTGAAATGACACAAACACGTTTTGAAGGCTTGTGGTTAGGGGATATGAGTACACGTGGTTTGAGTGATGATGAGTACCTGAGTTATTTTTGGCCAGAATGTCCGCAGTATCAAAATTACCAAGCAGACATTGAATTTATCTATCAAGACTTATATCAAGTTGTGGCTAAAAAAGCAGGCAAACAAGCCGCTAAAAAGTCGAGCAAAGCTCCAGCTAAGCCATCTACTAGCACTAGCAAGGAGGCTAAATAATGACTCAATTGACTACTTCAGACTCAGAGAAAACCGCGACTACAGAAAATCATCAAGAGGTAACATTACAAAACCTTGATGCCGCGACGATTAAATTAAGTGGAAAGCATCTGATTGAAGCCAGTGCTGGTACAGGGAAAACCTATAATATTACACGTATCTATTTACGTTTATTACTTGAACGTGAGTTAACGGTAGAACAGATTTTATTAATGACGTTCACCAAAGATGCGACTCAAGAATTAAGAGGTCGTATTGACGCCTTTATTCGTTTAGCCCTAAGTGACTGGGATGCCTTGTGTGTAGACGATCCTTATTTTGCCACACTTAACCAACGCATTGAAAAAACGCAGCGAGAATTTTTACTCAAACGTGCATTACTTTTTTTAGACGAAGCGGCTATTTTTACTATTCATGGTTTTTGTCAGCGAGTATTAAATCAATATGCCCTGTCTCTTATACACATCTGACGCTGCCGACGAATAGAGAGG
>OJHK01001242.1_pt1 | contig 12413 bp, 8 predicted proteins | sample 1595161 | NCBI WGS metagenome assembly OJHK01 (sample SAMN05416842, study PRJEB24817) | seawater metagenome | isolation source: Sea water | place: Canada:Atlantic | collected 2013-07 | reverse complement strand
TTAGTCGCCCACTCCTTCAGGCTCGCTTGGGCCGCAGCCGTGAGCGTTTTGACAACCTTTCCTGGGGTGCCAACGACCATTGATCCGGGAGGGATCACGGTTCGCGGTGTGACCACCGTCCCAGCCGCGATCAAACTACGAGCCCCGATATGGGCTCCATCCAGAATGGTGGCATTCATCCCGATGAGGCATTCGTCCTCAATGGTGCAGGCATGAATGATGGCCGCATGACCCACGGTCACGTAATCTCCGATGATGGCATCCAGATCGTCGGCAAGATGGACGATACAATTATCTTGGATATTGCTCCCCATGCCCACTCGAATCCGAGCAATATCGCCGCGTAACACCGCTCCGTAAAAGACGCTGGATTGTGGGCCCAGCACCACGTCTCCAACCACGGTGGCGGTCGGAGCCACCCAATTGGCGTCTTTGATATCAGGGGTGCAGGACAGATGTTTACTCAAACGCTCATCAATAGTCATATTGCCTTTGGTTCTCGCCCCTTTCTGCAGTAACGGCAAGCTCGCCGCCAATCATATGGCACTGTTTCAACCACGGATTTACCCGGTTTCACCCTGATCCTATCCGACGTCATAAATCTCCGTGTTCATCTGTGGTTAATAATCTTCCTCCCTCCTACTCTGAATGGACACTCTGATCACTATCGCCCGCGGCGCCTTCGGGGTGGCCGCTTTCATCGGCATCGCCTTCGCATTTAGTTCAAACCGCCGCGCGGTGGATTGGAAATTGGTCCGCACCGGATTGTTTCTCCAACTCGTGATAGCGATCGTGGTGCTGAAGGTCGGTCCGGTTCGCACCGTCTTCGAATTTGTTAGTGGTTTCTTCGTCAAGGTCACCGACTTCACCAAGGAAGGCACCGGGCTCGTTTTTGGCTGGTTGACTCATATCCCCTCCGGTGGCGAAGGCATCCTACTCAACGGCACCGACCCACTCACCGGCGAGGTCGTCAACATCGGCACGTTTGCTCCCGCCTTCGCCATCACGATTCTACCGACGATCATCTTCTTCGCGGCCATCACCGCCATGCTCTACTACTTCGGCATCCTGCAACGCGTGGTTTTCGTCTTCGCGTGGATCATGAGTAAAACCATGCGTCTCAGCGGGGCGGAGAGTATGTCGGCTTCGGCCAATATTTTCGTCGGACAAACCGAGGCCCCCTTGCTGGTAAAACCTTACCTCGATAAGATGACGCGGTCCGAGCTGCTCGCGATCATGATCGGGGGCATGGCCACCATCGCCGGCGGGGTGATGGTGGTATACATCGAACTCCTGGGCGGCAGCGATACCGAGTCACGCGTGCAATTTGCCACTCACCTTCTGACCAAATCGATCATCTCGGCGCCCGCTGCCTTGGTCATCGCTAAAATCTTATTCCCGCAGGAGGAGAAAGTGAATACGGATCTGATGGTCTCCCGCGATCGTTTTGGCGCCAATGTGCTCGATGCCATCTGCATGGGCACGAGTGATGGTATCAAACTCGCAGTCAACGTCGGCGGCATGCTCATCGTCTTCACCGCGTTGGTCGCGATGTTCAACTACGGTTTAGGCGATATGTTTGGCGAGTGGACCGGGCTCAATGGCCTCGTTTCCAGCGTGACCGATGGGCGTTACGAGCAGTTCACCTTGCAATTCGTCTTCGGCGTCATCGGCGCCCCGCTCGCTTGGTTAGTCGGCATCGATCACGGAAATCTGATGGTCTCCGGTCAGCTCTTTGGGGAACGCTTGGTGCTCAATGAATTTGTCGCGTTCTTTAGTATGAACCAAATGGAAGCCGACGGCACGCTCACTGACCCGCGCACTCGTGTCATTCTCACCTACGCCCTCTGCGGATTTGCCAACATCGTTTCTATCGGCATCCAAATCGGCGGCATCGGATCGCTCGCGCCGGAGAAGCGCCAAGAGCTCGCTAAACTCGGCTGGCGGGCACTGCTCGGCGGGACGCTCGCCTGCTTCATCCCAGCCTGTATCGCCGCTGTGTTGATCTGAACAATTAACCGGCATGTCGGGCATAAAGGGCCAGATGACATGATGCAGAACTGTGCGCACCGTTGAGGCTGGGGGGGGGTATGCAGCGAGCTTTTGTAGATGAGATTGAGCGGCCTGGCCTTGTTAGGCAGGGCGTGACCGCCGGGCGCGCTGACAGTGGAGTGGAGCATCCAAAATGTTATGCCCGATAAGCCGCATCAGGCAAAGTGTCGAACCACTCCACCAAGGTTTAGCCGCAAAGAGGCGCAAAAATACTCAACTGCGATCGGTCTGGTCCGATGCGTCGCTAGACGCACGAAAAATTAACCTACGCCACAACACGCTTTTTGCGCCTTTTTGCGGCAAATAAATAATATTAGCTGGGAGTCAGATGAATCGGCGATACCGCCCTACCATAAACCGACGCGCCTAACGCATATTGCTGCGGTGAGTTACCCGTGCTGACGGAATACGAATGGCCTGCGCAAACAGAGCGCTCGTTGACACCTTGGTCAGGTAAAAGTGTTCCGCATGTCTTGTCATCTGGCCCTTTATGCCCGACATGGAACCCTTTCCCTCCCCTCTGACTAGTCCGGGTGGACTTTTCGTTTCTCCGCGAGGGCTTCCTTGATCTCGTCGAGTAACCTTTCGCTGATCGGGTAGAACCAGAATGCGGTGATTCCGACGACCGCACCGGCGGCTGGCAATACACTCATCAGCAATCGGATGCCTTCTAGCGCTTCCGGGGATTGAGTGGCGTTGGCTTCGTAGCCGTAACTGGCCAGAACGTAACCAATCAGGCCGCCGCCTACGCCGGAGCCAAATTTGAACGACAACGAGCCGGCCGAATAAACCAATCCGGTGGCCCGACGGCCCGTTTTCCATTCCGAGAAATCCGCAGCATCAGCGAGCATCGCAAAGAAAAGCGTCACGATGGGGCCTGACGCGAACTCAGTAACAAAACCAAGCGCAAACACCGTCGTGGCGGCTTCCCGACCGACCGTATACATAGCAAAGCTGCTCAGTCCCAAAATGGCAAATGATCCGATCATCACGGTTTTGCGGCCCCACATGGCCACGAATCGGCCGGTCAAGGCCGCGCCGATGAGCGCACCCACCGTGCCGACCACTAGGTAGGTGGCCGCGAGTGGTTTGGCCTCTAAGAAATACGTGAAGTAATACAGCGTCGCGCCCTGTTTGAGCGACATGACGCCGACGAAACACAGGCCGATCGCGAACAGGATCCACCATGCTCGATTGCGGAACAGATCACCCAAATCACGTTTGAGTTGGAGCGGTTCGCTCGGCTGCGGAGCCACCCGTTCCTTGGTTCCCGCGAAGGTCCAAAGAAATAGCGCCACCGCAATCACCGCAAAGAGTATCATCGTCCAGCGGTAGCCCACCGTGTCGTCGCCCTGGCCGAACGAATTCACCAGCGATTCATTGAGGCCTTGAGTCAGCAAGGCCCCGACAAACGCGCCGACGAAGCGGTATGAGGCGATGCGGGTGCGCTGCGCCGGGTCGGGTGACATCACTCCCATCAGGGCGGAGTATGGCACGTTGCTGGCGGTGAAAACTAAGATCAACCCATTGTAGGTGAGGTAAGCGTAGATGAGCTTTCCGCTCGATCCGAGGTCCGGCGTGGTGAAGGTAAGGACCGTCATCACTCCGAACGGAATCGCCATCCACAATATCCACGGCCGGAACTTGCCCCATCGAGTCTGGGTGCGGTCGGCCACCACGCCCATGAATAGATCCGAGAGGCCGTCACCAAACCGACTGACCAACATGAGTGTGCCCACTGCTGCCGCAGAAAGTCCGAATACGTCGGTGTAAAAGAAGCCCAAAAATACCATGAGCGTCCGCCAAACCAAATTTGTCGCCGTATCGCCCACACCGTAGGCGATGCATTCTTTGACCGAAATCTGTTCAGAGGGAGGAGCCATAGCTTATTCCAATCCGTTTTGTGCGACGATTTTGGCGAGAGCTATAGCCGAATCCTTAGGATAACGTTCTCCCGTTTCATAATCCACATAATGGATTCCAAATCGCTTCGTAAATCCAAGCGCCCACTCGAAGTTATCCATCAACGACCACACAAAGTAGCCTCGCAGGTCGACGCCGGACTCTATGGCATCGTGACAGGCTCCGAGGTAAGAATTTAGGAATTCCACGCGCATCTTGTCATGCACCTGGCCGTCAACCAACTCGTCATCGAGTGCACAACCATTCTCCGTAATTACGACGGGAGGATGATCGTAACGCTCGTCGATCCACTGTAAGAGTCGCTGGCATCCCCACGGCACCATGGCCCAACCCATACTGCTGGTCTGCCAGGCCGGGTCAGCCGTGAGCTCCACATCCTGATCCTCCGATATTCCGCCGTTGCCGGTTGGGCTTAATTTCACGATCTCCCCGGCCCGCTTATCAGCCGCATACATGGTGGTGTAGTGATTTAAGCCAAAGAAATCCGAAGATCCGACCAAGAGCTTGCGTTCCTCTTCGGTGAATTGAGGTAACCGGTCGCCTAGCCGCTCCCGCATAACCGCAGGATAATCGCCCCGATAAACCGGATCGGCAAACCAACCGAGGAAGAACTCCAGCGCCCGTTGAGCGGCGGCTTGATCCTCCGGAGAATCCGTCTTCGGCTCACGCCAATCACAGTTATTGGTGATGCCAATCTGGCCGGCCTGACTCGTTTGGAATTCTTGACGGTAAATTGCCACGGCTTTCGCGTGAGCTCGCAAAAGTTGATGCCCAACCAAGTAGGGTTCGTCCTGGGAAATGCGCCCTGGCGCCATCATCCCATTGCCGAAGCCTAAAATCGAAACCACCCAGGGTTCGTTGAGCGTGATCCAATGTTTCACCCGATCACCAAAGGCCGCGAAACAGGTGCGCGCATACTCCGCAAAGTGTTCGGGCAACTCCGGGTTCAGCCACCCATCCAGCTCCAACTGCAACGCCAACGGCAGGTCCCAATGATAGAGCGTCACCCACGGTGTGATGTCGTGCTTGAGCAGCTCATCAATTAATCGGGAGTAGAATGCGATCCCGGCTGGATTCACCTCACCTCGTCCGGTCGGGTAAATGCGCGACCACGCAATTGAGAAACGGTAGGCTTTCAGCCCCATCCTCGCCATCAGAGCAACGTCTTCCTCTATCCGATGGTAGTGGTCGCATCCCACATCAGCATGTTGTCCCTCGGCAATTTTTCCGGGGATCTTAGTAAATGCATCCCAAATCGATGGGCCTTTACCATCTTCGTTCCAGGCGCCTTCGATTTGATAACTTGCGGTGGCAGCGCCCCACACAAAATCCGTTGGAAAACTTCTCATAAACAGGGTGTTAAAAATGGTCCGCCACAGGTGGACCGTCAGAAATCTGCTAACTTCCCCGTCAAAACGGAAGCCTGAGTTCGGCTAATTTCGCAGCGACCCCAGCAAGGCAGCCCATGCTTCGGCCATAACTTGGCCGTAAGCGGCACCGGTATTTCGGCAAAAGAAGACAATACGGGCTAGACGGTTCCACGTACGACGGCGGACAAGAAAGTCCGACTTCGCATTCTAGCATCGTTCCCCAAAACATGCGCTGCAGGAAGCACGGTTGCGTCAAAAGGCTGCGGGAGCCGTTATCGGAGCGTGATTCATGATACCACCGGACTTGTGCATACGCTCGCCGCCACGGTGGCCATGATCTCCGGTGCGATCGTTCTACTGCGGCCCAAAGGCGGTCGGATTCATCGCCTCATCGGTTACCTCTACGCCAGCTCGATGATACTTATGCTGGGGACCTCGTTTGCGATGTATCGACTAACCGGAAGTTTCAATGTGCTGCATGGAGGTGCGATTTTCAGCACGCTGACGCTTTTCATCGGCCTGAATTATGCCATCACCCGCCGTCCCGTTGGCCAATGGTTCATCGGGCATTACCATTGGATGAGCTGGCCCTACGTCGGGTTGATAGCCGCTTTCTTCGCAGAGCTTTCGACCCGATTGGCCATGCCGTATTTGGCGGAAAAATTCCCGGAGATGGGGGTGTTTTGGCTGATGGTTGGACTCGTTTCCGCCTTCATCGTTTGGATCGGAGGTCGTTGGATCAGACGCTTCGCTCCGGCGCTCGCTAGATCGCCCAGCAACCAGGACTCCGATCTGGATAGTAGCCGGTGATGACCCGTTAAATCTCGGGCATCCCCCACTATGAACACCCCTCAAGACCCATCCTACCAGACCGATTTCATTTTCCATCGTCACGACGGGATCGTCGAAGAACACGATGACTATTGAGTGATTCGCACGCCAAATAATCCGACCTTTTGGTTTGGGAATTTTGTGCTCTTCAAACGGGCCCCCGAAGCGGGTGATTTAGATTCGTGGTTAGAGATTCATCGTCACGCGTTTGGACAGAGGTTAAATCACCACGTCTTCGGCTGGGACGAACCGCGGGAAGGTGATATCTCCGCATTCTTGACGACCGGGTTTGTGACCAGTCACGGCATCGCTTTGTCCCTATCTGTATACGCCGGAGGCGCGATCACCAACCCATCGTTAACGGTCCGCCCCATTGTCAGCGATAGTGACTGGGAATTGGTCATCGCCCAACAGATACTCGTTGATCGGGTGGACTTCGACTACCCGGAAGACGGAGGCACGTTTCGGCGCGCGGGGGCGGCTTCCTACCAAAAACTAGCCCACGAGAAACGGGGCAACTGGTGGGGGGGCATTCCAGGGCGATGAACTGGTAGGAAGCATGGGGCTGTTTTTCGACGAGCAAAACCAGGTCGGTCGTTTTCAGAATGTATCCACCAGTCCGGCGCATCGCCGCCAACACGTTTGCACCACCCTGCTCGACCATATCGTGCGTCACGCATTTACGGCGGTTGGTGCAGAAAAACTCGTGATCGCGACGGGAGCCGAAGACGACAATGCGGCGATCCCGAACTACCAGAACTTTGGATTCAAATTCACTGCACCGAACTTCGCGCTGAAGCGGATTAACGCTTAGGGTAGGTCAGGTCGTGGGGAGGTGACATCCTGCTTGGTGGGCGCGGACGACACGGAGGTCGTCCCTCCGGAGACGGGAAACAGGAAACGGGAGGGACCGGCTCTGTCCGGTCCGCGGTAGAGTAGTGGTGTAGGGAGGATTCCATGGGGTGGGTGACGTCCTGCTTGGTGGGCGCGGACGACACGGAGGTCGTCCCTCCCGGGTGGAGGTGAAAATGGGAGGGACCGGCTCTGTCCGGTCCGTAGTGGAGTAGCTTCGCACGGATAACTACGAGCGGATCGACTAATCACCTGCCCACAAAAAAGCGGATGCCCGTGAGGGCATCCGCTTAGGTGTTTGATTAGTTTTAGTTAACTAATTGCTTAGAAGCTAAACGTATTGGTCAGCCAGTATTGCGCTGGAGCCGCGAAACGAACGCGAGCCGCACTGCCATCTGGCTGGTAACGCGTGACGTCGAGACCGTCATTACTCACGTTCTGGAGATTGCGCATGTTGATTTGCATCTTCCAGTCGACACCACCGAGGATATCGAGCTTACGACGGTAACCGATGGTAGCATCGTAGGACATCTTCCGTTTGCCATACCAAGGATTGTCAGTATCCGGAAATACGAAACCGCTATCCGGATCGGTATACACCGGATAACCACCAGCGAACTCATCTTCGTAACGAACGGCACCACCGATGGAGAGGCCTTTCATGCCACCGTCGCGGAAGGTATAATTCGTAATGAAGTTGAAGCGCCATTCCCGTTGTTCAGGATTCGGCTTTCCTTCGTTACCCTTAATGGCGAAGAAATCGAGGAGGCGTTGATTCCGCTGTTCGATAAGCGTGTTTCCGCTTACTTCTTGAATCGGAGAACTCCAGTCGAGGTGACCATATAGTTTCATATGGGGACCCCAAATGTCGCCCACCAAGCGGGAAAGACGAGGAGCAACATTGGTAAGAACCGTTTCCTGACGCGCCGCATTGAAGGCAATGCGCCAGTTACGGGTGGGATTGAAGATAATTTCACCTTCAAATCCTTTGGCATCGATGTCTTGGGTGTCCGTGATGTTTCCAGCCCATTGAGTTTTGACGTTACCATCGGCGAGAAGGCGGTAATTGTAAGCCGTCTTGAGTGCATCCGTCAGAGCAGGCTCAATTTGCGCACGAGCAGCGATGGAATCGGAAAGCCCTGAGTAGAGTTGGGCGATGGCTTGATCGATCGTCTGGTCTTCCTCGTTCAATCCCGTGGCGGGATCAAACGGGAAATTGCCGTCATCATCCGGGGACGTAAGCTCATCAATATATTCCTGATCAAGTTGACCATCACCGTTGCCGTCGTAGAGCGTAACTCCACGATTCAGCCGGCCGAACCAGTTGAACAGATCAGAATTAATCTGATTGTAGACACCAGAAACCGGAGTGGTGGCGTTCAAGAGCTTCGCGGAGAACCAATTGAGACGAGCAGTCACCTTATTTTCCATCATGTAGAAACTCACGCCCCAGTCCTGACTTTCACCCCGAGGGGCATCGACCGGGTTACGCACCTCATCGACGCGATCCGTCGCGGGGATGAAGTTGTCTGACGTATTGTAGTGGAAGGTGATGTCGTTGAATATCTCCGGTAGAGGAATGATATTCTTGGGCCAGTAAAGCACCCCACCATAACCAAAGGTCGTTTCCTCAAGTTTGGAGTGAAGGCCCTTTTCTAAGGTCCAACTTTCATCGGTGAGATTAGGAACCTCATCGAGGCCGACCAAATCGGCTTCGGTGTTGATCGAATTTTTGATGGTGTCCTGACGGTAACCCATGTTGATCACGAGATGTTCGTTGAACATTTTGGACTGCGTATTGATCGCGGCTGAGGTGATCTCAGTGCGTTGCTTACGGTAGTTCTTACTCGGAGTTTCCCGCACTTCAAAATCGTGATACTGCCAACTTTCGTTGCCATTGATGACGGAGTTCGGACCCGAAACGACACCGATATTGTCGTTGGTCGCGTCGGGACCCAAGTTCCAGGTTAACTTCTGGGTTGTGTAACCCGATGGACGACGGATGTTGTAATCAGCTGGCGCAAGTTGGAAGTCACTCAACGACCAATTCGGATCGCTGAAGGCCCGAGATTGATTGGGACCAATGTAAGCCAAAACAGGCACGTTGCGCACGCCATTGGCGGCTTGACGCCCATTAAGGTTGGTCAAGTGAATGGCAGGATCCGGATCGCCAAACGAATTCTGAACGAAGCTGATACGGCGTTCGTCGTAGGTGTTTTTATCACCCAGGAATGTCAGGGTATGCTCGCCGAGAACGTTGCGGAAGAAACTATCATCCGCTCCCTTGCGGAAGTCATGTTTGACGAACGCGGTGACACGCAACGCTTCCCGTTGCTCATCGGTCTCTTGACGGCCCGACTTAGTCAACACAACCGGACGACCGTAATTGGGATTCGGACGCGTATCGGCAGGTCCGGTGCCGTCCATATAGGCTTGAGTGGGCATGAGGATGTCGCGATTCACATCAAACGTGACCTGAGCATTGCCACCATTAAAGGCGGTGTAGTTATCGCGGAAGAGATCCTGATAATCCCAAGCAACAGTCACACCAGCGGCGCCATCGAGCATCGTTTGCTCCAACGACAGATTGAAATTATCAAAGTCGCGGGAATAGAAGTCATTATCCCAGCCGAGATTTGCGGTGGAGAAATCGAAGGTTTCCAAGTCAACAAAACCTTGGTCCAACCAGCCCGTGCCGTTGATGTCTTTGAGGTTACCCGGGTAATGACGTCGAGGAGCTCCACGTCCCTTTTTCCCAGCGTCCCAGAAGGGATCCTTCTTCAAATAGGCATTACCGGGAAGCTGGTCGGTGTAAGCCAAACTTGGTTCCCGACCATTGGAACCATCATAGATGAATCCACTAGACATGTTGCCCCAGCCGATGGTCTTGTAGACGCTGGGAGCAACGGAATTGCGAATAAACGGCTGCTGGTCGCCATTGGCATCAGTATACATCGGCCAGTTGGCGCGTTCCTCTGCGGTGACAAAACGAGCGACATTTTTTTTGTTGATCCACTGGGCCATATTCGGGCCCTCCGAATTATTGAAACGATTTACATATTCAAACGCGTCAAAGGTCATTGGATAATCCACGAAGGTATCGAGGTTATTGATCGGGAGTAGCACGTCGGGTGCGTTACCGACGACGGAACCATTCTCGAAGTGACCCTTAATGACCGTGGATTGAGTTCCAAACGGACGGAAGGTGAAGGTGCCGTAGACACGATCGTCGTCTTTGTAGGTCGGGCGTTGGCGGTATTGGGTGCGATCGGTGAGACCCGCAATTTTAACCGCGAGCTTATCTTCGATGAGCACGCGATTGAATTTGAAGCTCGCCCGGTAGGAGGGATCTTTACCGCCGCTACCCACCCGAGTGGAGATTTCGCTGGAATCTTTGAACCGTGCTACGGCGAGACCATTATTGATCAAACCAGCTGGGGAACCGAGACCGAAGAGGAAGGAATTCGCTCCCCGATTAATATCGACGCGCTCCGTATTGTAGCTGTCGAACGGGATGTCGGTTTTGAAGAAGTTCCGGGTGCGATCTGGCGCAGCCAAACCACGGATACGGGTGGCTCCATCAGGATTACGACGAGCACCACCGGTGCTTACTTCACCCGCGCCACCATCAACAGCTCCGGTGAAATTACCGAGAATACCGGCGACTTCCGAACTGGTGGTGTATTGGAGGAGTTCTTCAATGCTCGTGGCACCGATATCGTCCATGAAGTCCTTGGTGATCACCTGAATGGCGGCACCGGTGTCTTTCAGGGATTGGTTGAGACGTCCGCCAGCCAAAGTTTGGGTGGCGACGTAACCTTCGTCTTGGGCTGTATCGACGACGAATGGCGAGAGATTGACGACTTCTTCGGCGTCGATCTCGTCTTGGGTGGTTTGGGCGGCCATAAAGGACGCTGGCAATAGAATACCCGCGGCAAAGCGGAGTTTTCTGGTGTTCAGGAGTTTGAACTTATTTGTCATAAGCTATTATTTGCGTGGGGTTTAGGAAAAACCTCACATTCTCGTGACTACCCGTTCGGATAAGAACGAATAGATCAAAAATGCTAGGCTAGTAGTTAATAACAGTCTTATAGACAACATCTTCCGAAAAAACGGAAAGTAACCGAATCAACGAAGGGTGCACCTAGAAGGGCGCTATGTAGGTGGGTAGGTGGGTAGGTGGGTAACACGGCTTCCGGAGAAGCCAGAGACCCATTCATAACTTTAATACCGATAGCTCAACTCCTAATATCCTCTACTGAACCTTATAGTATCTGTCTACAATACCACAATTCACCCCAATCCAGTCACTCAGGCTCTCCAAGAGATCGGCTTAGATTCGATCCACGAACGAGTTGTGAGTGCTTAAATTCAGGCGCCGCCGCCGTTTTCCCTTCCGCCGCCTACCCGCTTCACGAGTCGGGGAGCAGGGTGAAAACGGGAGGGACCGGCTCTGTCCGGTCCGCGGTAGAATAGTGGTGTAGGGAGGATTCCGTGGGGTGGGTGACATCCTGCTTGGTGGGCGCGGACGACACGGAGGTGGTCCCTCCCGAGTGGAGGTGAAAATGGGAGGGACCGGCTCTGTCCGATCCGCGGTGGAGTAGCTTCGCACGGATAACTACGAACGGATCGACTAATCACCCGCTCACAAAAAAGCGGGTGTCCGCTAGGACACCCGCTCGAGATTTTGATGTAATACCTGAAGCTTAGAAGCTGAAGGTATTAGTCAGCCAGTATTGAGCTGGGGCCGAGAAACGTGCCCGAGCAGCAGTGCCGTCCGGTTGGATACGCGTCACCTCGATACCATCGTTACGCACGTTCTGGAGATTGCGCATATTGATCTGCATTCTCCAGTCTACGCCACCGAGGATATCAAGCTTACGACGGTAGCCAATGGTAGCATCGAAGGACATCGTACGCTTGCCGAACCATGGGTTATCCGTGTCCGGAAGGACCAATCCGCGGTCAACATCGTTGATCAGCGGATAACCACCGGCGAACTCATCTTCGTAACGAGCCGCACCACCGATCGAGAAGCCTTTCAGCCCACCATCACGGAACGTGTAATTCGTGATCAGGTTGAAGCGCCATTCCCGTTGTTCAGAATTTGGCTTACCTTCATTCCCTTTGATGGCAAAGAAATCGAGGAGACGTTGATTCCTATTTATTTGGAGCGTATCTCCATTCACTTCTTGAAGCGGAGCACTCCAATCGAGGTGACCGAATTGTTTCATATGAGGTTGCCAAACGGTGTCTATCAAATTGCTCAGACGAGGAGCCACATTGGTGAGGACCGTTTCTTGACGCGCCGCATTGAAGGCAATACGCCAGCTCCGCGTGGGATTTAAGACTGTCTCTTATACACATCTCCGAGCCCACGAGACC
>OJHK01001227.1_pt1 | contig 12601 bp, 8 predicted proteins | sample 1595161 | NCBI WGS metagenome assembly OJHK01 (sample SAMN05416842, study PRJEB24817) | seawater metagenome | isolation source: Sea water | place: Canada:Atlantic | collected 2013-07 | reverse complement strand
GTAGAGAGGTCTCGTGGGCTCGGAGATGTGTATAAGAGACAGACCTAATTCTGGGTTATGTACTTGTAAGTGCTTACTGAACTTTTGCCCAGGGGCTATTTGATCACTACCCATGCCTGAAGTGACAGGAGGAATATTTTTACAACCGCTAATTAATAAGGTTGCAGCCAATGCTGCGATTAACAACGCTGAACGTTTTGTGGTGATAGCTGTGTTCATTTTCATAACTTTCATTTTTAGTACTCCATGTTGTAACAGGGCGCTAGGCTCAACTGGTTATATAATTGATAGCTTAAGTAATCTATCTCAGTATCATTTAAAGATTCATACTCTGGTAATTAGTATAACGGCCAATTGAGGTTAGTTTTACTAAGGTTTGCCTGTCTTCGTTAATATCAACCGTAATGGTTTGGTTCGTGCCGTTAATGCTTAAATCAACTTCGTGTTGGCCCGGTGCTAAATCAAGTCGCAGTATATGAATGCTATCTGGTAGTGTGCTCCAACTTCGAGTATCTGCTTTTTCAGATGCGATATTGTAAAGCCCAGCTAAAATATTACCGACATCACCACCTTTACGGCTCATTTGTTGTCTTAGCTCTTCTTTAGCAACAAGTCGCACAACTTGTCTTGTGACAATTGCCGGCATCTCATCTTGTAATTGCTTAGCAGCAAGGGATTGCAAACGGACAATTTCTTGCGATTGATAGGTATTGCCTTGATAGCTTAGTGAAAGCCCGGAATATTGTCGTAAACGATTTTGATAATTAGGTAAGGCTAAGCTGTAAAAGCGTACATCGTTACGGCTAGTGAAAATAGGCAAGTGGATGGATACTTCTTGCTTACCTGGAATGATGCCTTGTTCAACAAGTACAACGAGTTGTCCATTCTTAGTTGAGTTTTTTTTGCCATGGCTGATTTTGCGTGTGTCTCGGGTAATATCACTAGAAAAGCGGTTGCCAAATAATTGAATGTCATTGCTCATGCCAAGCTTTGTTGCCAAGCGCCAGACATCTCGTTGCACGGTAATATTTTGAGGATAAATTTCTAATGCTTTTTTATAATCTATATAAGCATCATTGGCCTGTCCTGCAGCTTCATAAAGTACACCAGATAAGTAAAAAGTATAAGCATTTTGAAATCCATTTTTTACTTGGCCAATTGCGTTACTCATTGAAGGGTATTTACTGGCTAAGCTTTCAGAGCTAACGCCTTTTTTTGCCATTTCTTCTTGGGTTTCATAAAGTGCTTTTTGGTTGGCCTGTAGGGCTTTTTGTTGAACTAAATTCGCGCGTCGAATTTCAACTAAGGCACCAGAAAGATCGTTTTGGTTTAAATAATTCAGCGCTTGGTAACAATGCAGCATACTTTGTTCATAATAATGAATGTCATATCTGATTGCATTATCGTTACTTACAACAGCCTGCACATTCTCTATGCCTCGGCTTAGCTGAATTTTAGCCGCTTGCTCTGTCTGTTGGACTTGTCGATATACCAGGGCAAAATCTTGCTGGCTATCGGTGTGGTTATTGGCGAGAAATTCTAAACGGCCCTTTTCTAATAAGCTTAATCCATAGCTGCCATTGCTTTCGCTGCGCTCTGGTAACAATGATACTGCTTGTTGAAAATTGCCTTGTTGCTGGGCATTTTTCACCCCTTGCATTTGTTTGTTGTAGTTACTAAATAAATCACTAAATGAAGTGCCAGCACAAGCACTTAGCGTTAGTGTAAATAAAATGATAGTGGTAATTTTTGCAGGAATATTCAGCATATTAGTAGCTTATCTTGTTACCAGCATATAGCAAGAAAATAGCTGTATAAAAAGTGTAAGTTTATGCAACTATATGAAACACATGAGGGTGATCTAGAATAAATGGTTATTACTAGAATACGGTATACTTGAGAGAAAGTTTATTCGATTTACGCATCGATTGATGATGCCATAACAAACAAGTAATAAGTAAGATTAGCTATCTAACTAAGTCAAATAAGGATGAGATGATGCATAGAAGTAAAGTATGGTTATTTATTGCAGGTAGCTTGTTATGTTCAGCAGGCCAAGTACAAGCTAAAGATGTCATTGTTGAGATATACAAGAAAAAATTTATTCCCAGTGAAATAACTATTGAAGCTGGCGATAGAGTTATTTGGAAAAATATTGAAAAACGTCAGTATCATAATGTTTGGTTTAAAGGCTCAGGTGAGAAAGAACCTGATTACTTTTTTCCTGACGAAAGCTATGAACGAAAATTTGATCAGTTAGGTGATTTTGCTTATGAATGTGGACCCCATCCTAAGATGAAAGGCAAGGTTATCGTTAAAAAGGCCGAGCAATAACCTTAAAAACGTTGTTGATATAAACTCGACTTTACCTGGCTATAACCCTAATTTAACTGGGGTTATAGCCGTTTTTTGTTGTGAAATAAGGTGATATAAAAGCAAATTTTTTGATGTAGCGCAAAATTACTCCTAATTATGTAACTATTTATTACAACCCCTCGAAAACTTGATTTCCATCAAGTTGCTTACTAAGCTTCCTCGCTATTATCTGTTTGCTTTATAAAACTTACGCATGAACTATTTCATTAAGGAAACACCATGTCAGAGAGCTTTACTAAAGGCATGGCAAGGAATATTTATTACGGTGGAAGTATATTCTTCTTCTTAATATTCTTAGCTTTGACTTTTCACACAGTAAAAGAGATGCCCAAACGGGATAATCGAGAAAATATTACCGAAGCAGTTGAACGCGGTAAACACTTATGGGAAAAAAACAACTGTATTGGTTGTCATACGCTTATTGGTGAAGGTGCATATTTTGCTCCAGAACTAGCAAACGTTTATGATCGTCGTGGCGGTGGCAATGAAGTAGCTTTTAAAGCTTTCTTAAATGGTTGGATGAAAGCTCAGCCATTAAACATTCCAGGCCGTCGTCAAATGCCTAACTTCCACTTAAATGACCAAGAAATTGATGATTTAGCTGAGTTCCTTAAATGGACATCAGAGCTAGATGACAATAATTGGCCACCAAACATTGAGGGGTAGGGCGTGAATACTTTAAAATATCAATCACAAGCCGTAGCAAAACCTTATTTTATTTTCGCTATGATCTTGTTTGTAGGCCAGATATTATTTGGTCTTATCATGGGCTTGCAATATGTCGTTGGTGACTTTTTAGGTGGAATCATTCCATTTAACGTTGCTCGTATGGTGCATACCAACCTACTGATTGTTTGGTTACTCTTTGGTTTTATGGGGGCTGCTTATTATTTAGTGCCTGAAGAATCCGAAACTGAACTCTTTAGTCCTAAACTCGCAATCGCGTTATTTTGGATATTTGCTGCCGCTGGCGTATTAACAATTTTAGGTTACTTACTAGTACCTTACTCAACGTTAGCTGACATTACCTTCAATGAATTATGGCCAACTATGGGTCGTGAATTCCTAGAGCAACCAACGATTACTAAACTTGGTATTGTTGTTGTTTGTTTAGGTTTCTTATTCAACTTAGGCATGACTATCTTAAAAGGTCGTAAAACGGCTATTAACATGGTTATGATGACTGGTTTAGTCGGTTTAGCAGTATTCTTCTTATTCGCTTTCTATAACCCAACTAACTTAGCATTAGATAAATACTTCTGGTGGTTTGTAGTTCACTTATGGGTAGAAGGTGTTTGGGAATTAATCATGGGCGCAATCTTGGCTTATGTATTAATCAAAGTTACTGGTGTTGACCGTGAAGTAATTGAAAAATGGTTATACGTAATCATTGCGATGGCACTTATCTCAGGTATCTTAGGTACTGGTCATCACTTCTACTGGTTAATGACTCCTGAATATTGGCAGTGGGTTGGTTCTATCTTCTCAGCACTTGAACCACTTCCTTTCTTCGCTATGGTATTGTACGCATTTAACATGGTTAACCGTCGTCGTCGTGAGCATCCTAACAAAGCTGCTACATTATGGGCATTAGGTACAGCGGTAATGGCATTCTTAGGTGCTGGTGTATGGGGCTTCTTACATACATTATCATTTGTTAACTATTATACGCATGGTTCACAGATTACTGCTGCCCATGGTCACATGGCTTTCTACGGCGCATATGCAATGATTGTTATGACAATTATCTCTTATGCAATGCCTAAGTTACGTGGTATTGGTGAAGCAAATTGTAATAAAGCACAAGTTGTTGAAATGTGGGGCTTCTGGTTAATGACAGTAGCTATGGTATTTATCACCCTATTCTTAACAGGTGCTGGTATCTTACAAGTATGGTTGCAACGTTTACCTGAGTCTGGCGAAGCTTTAAGCTTTATGGCAACTCAAGATAAATTAGCTATCTTCTACTGGTTACGTGAAATTTCTGGTGTGATCTTCCTTCTAGGTTTGATTTCTTATATCACTAGTTTCTTCATTACAGAGAAACAAGCTCAAGCATAATGTAAATATGTCTTGTTGACTGACAAAAAGCCGTGACAGTGTCGCGGCTTTTTTTTGTCTTTTTTAAATCTTTATTTTATTCATCCTGTTTTATCTTCACTTTACCGAAAATCGTTTTATCCTATCTTTAGTAGCTGTTACTTTGCGTCTCCCTAATTAACTAATGTTAATTTCAGCCAACTTAATCTGATGAGGATTTCATTATCTCTGCTTCAACCGCTCAAATATTCCAACATATGCAGAAAGGCTTAAGCTTTCTCGTCCTTTTTATGGTGATGCTCAGCTTATCATCCAGCGCTGCTTTAGCTGCTCAAGAGTCTGAGTTACAGCAAAATAAACATGAACGCAAATTGGCTATCGATGAGAAAAATATCACCAAACACAGTACTAAAGTTAATGGACAAAAGTTTAAATATACTGCTACTACAGGTACCCAACCTGTATGGGATGAAGAAGGTAATCCAATCGCAAGCTTATTTTATACCTACTATCAGCGCAGTGATGTAAAAAATGGTGCTAAACGGCCATTACTTATTTCTTTTAATGGCGGACCTGGCTCTGCTTCTGTATGGATGCATGTAGCTTATACTGGTCCTAGAGTATTGAATGTAGACGATGAAGGTTATCCACTACAACCTTATGGCGTAAAGACTAATCCTTATTCAATTTTAGATGTTGCAGATATTGTTTTTGTTAACCCGGTAAATACTGGCTACTCGCGTGTATTACCAGGTAAAGACGGAAAAATGCCAAGTAAAGAGCAACAGAAGACAATGTTTTTTGGTGTTAATGCAGATATCGACTATTTGGCAGAGTGGCTTAATACTTTTGTAACGCGCAATAATCGCTGGCGTTCACCTAAGTATCTTATTGGTGAAAGCTACGGCACCACACGCGTTTCAGGTTTAGCGAAAGAGCTACAAGAACGCCAATGGATGTATGTAAATGGTGTGATTTTAGTGTCACCCACCGATATTGGTATCAAACGAGATGGACCGGTAAAAGCGGCAAACAGACTGCCTTATTTTGCTGCGGCCGCGTGGTATCACAAAGCTTTAACTCCAGTACTACAACAAAAGCCTTTAGCAGAACTACTCGCAGAAGTTGAAACCTTTACACTGAGCAAATATTTACCTGCTTTGGCTAAAGGTGGCTTTATTTCTGCTAAAGAGAAGCAAGGTATTGCTGAGCAAGTCGCAAAATATGCTGGTTTATCGGTAGAGGCCGTCATTACTAATAATTTAGATGTTAATAACGCTTTTTTCTGGAAGGAGTTATTACGTGATAGAAAACGAACAATTGGTCGTTTGGATTCACGCTATTTAGGGATTGATAAAAAAGTCGCAGGATCAAGCCCTGATTATAATGCTGAATTAAGCTCTTGGTTACACAGCTTTACTCCGGCAATTAATTATTATTTACGTGAAGAATTAGATTATAAAACAGATATTAAATACAACATGTTTGGCAACGTCCATCCCTGGGATCGTACCGGCAATAAAACTGGTGAGGGACTTCGTTCTGCTATGGCACAAAACCCTTATTTACAAGTGATGATTCAATCAGGTTACTTTGATGGTGCAACTAACTATTTTGATGCCAAATATACTATGTGGCAATTGGACCCAAGTGGTTTGATGAGAGATAGATTGTCATTTAAAGGGTATGAAAGTGGTCACATGATGTACTTACGTCATGAAGATTTACGAGATGCTAACCAAGACATTCGTGAGTTTATTAAACAAAGCATGCCGGCGAAAGGACAAGCCGCCAAATACTAAAAATAAGATTGATACCCAAGCATCACCAAGATGCATTTTCATGTGGTTTGGGGTATTTGTGATTACGTCAAAGTACTCTACTTATTAAAAAGCTTACTCATAAAGAGTAAGCTTTTTTTATGCCTATTACTTTTCCAAAAGAAAGTTTAATAGCAAGGTTTTAACTTGCAATGAAAAGGTAAGGGCGTTGAATTATAAGAATTTATTGTTAAAGTGAATCATTGTGCTATGTTTTTAATATTAGTATTTATTTTACAAAGTTGAAGGTGTTAACTTTGCATGAGGTGAAAACACCAAGTCACTCTTTACTGGTGATTATTGCAAATAAAGTGAAGAGATATGTGATCTTCATTGTTTAAATCACCGTAAATAATTAGGAATAATTAACCTTGATTTAAGCGCTGCTTTGAACTGTCAAATTAGTTATTAATTTTGCTGTTAATTTAAGTCTTAATCATCTAAACACATTTAAGGTAACTGAATAGGATGTTCAAACAAGCCATAGTATTACTACAAGATTACCTAAATCATTTAGGCTTTAAGGCTCAAATCCACTTTGAGTTAGAAGGCTGTTATAAAATTCCCGAAAATAGTAAAGCAATAGACCTCATTTCCATTAACCACAGGTTAGCTGTGTTGAATATTGATGGCGAAATTGTTAATGAGTATTGGAAAAACCAATGGGAGTATGTATCTTTATTTAACGGCCAGTCTCCATTAAAAGAAGCTGAAAACTTACAGCGAGCTATACATCACTTACCGATGATATTTGCTCAACATGGCATTACCGAAACATTAATTAAACCCGTCGTTTGGTCAGGTGATCAAGGGAAGTTAGCGCTAGGTTGTAGTGATATTTTCACCATAGATACCAGAGCTGTGCATATTCCTAATGCGATACAAATTAACGTCAGTGTTATCAATGAGCAGGGCGTTAATATTATTTCCCAGGACGGTTTTGGTGAGTACTTACAACAATGTTTTTTGCAAACAAGTAAGGCGTGTAGCTTATTATATTTACCGGAAGAAGAGGCGTTTGAACGTTTAAAACTGAAATCGGACTATGGTTTAGCCGCAGAGCTTTGCTCTCCTTGTGATATTTCGGGTGGTCACCAAGGCAGTATCGCGCTTTATAAGGAGCTAGGTAAGCATAATCAACAGATGGGTGAAGAGACGTTATTGTTTGATCAACATAATGAAACACTGCTCACTGAACAAAATTGGCAAAAAACAGCGCGTATTGAGCACAGATTAGGCGCGTCAAGTACATCCTATGATCCACATGTTAATGTCCTATTTTCGTTAATGAATGTCGCTGATGCCTTAGAAGTCTATCTTCAAGAAGGTTGCCTATCCGATTTATCTACTCCACTGCACACTGCTGAGCTGCCTATCTCACTATATAACCAATATCAAAAAGGAAGTTCTGGAACTAAAGACTCTCTTGGATCAATAGAACTCTTTGTTCGTTGTCCTTGGTTTAGCGAACGAATCAACAAGGTGCAGCAGTTCATGTGTGCAATTAATAATAACAGTAACCAACCTGCTTATTTAGGCGACTTAATTAAGCAAGAAATCCTCGTTAACTATCGAACCGATAAAATAGCATTACCCACTAATTTTACTCACACTTTATAGGCGGCGTTTGATGAACACTAACAAATATGACCAAGTAAACGAGCCAAAATCACCAACACTAACGGGTGATTGCATAAATAGTAAACGTGCTGAATTGAAACGTTATTTTAAAGCTACGTGGCTGCGTTATGATTCTTTGTTTTCATTGATTAATAATGATGAAGCATATTACCAAAGGCCTGAGCCATTAAGGCATCCATTAATTTTTTATTTTGGACATACCGCCTGTTTTTATATTAATAAACTCATACTAGGTAAATATATCGAAGAGCGTATTAACCCTAGAATTGAAGCTATTTGTGCTGTTGGTGTAGATGAAATGAGCTGGGATGATCTTAATAGCGCACACTATGATTGGCCAACAGTTGATGAGATAAGAGTTTACAGACAACAAGTGTTTAATGTCGTTGAGCATATTATTGATACTATGTCGTTAGTATTACCTATAAAACAAAATTCACTCGCGTGGATTGTTTTAATGGGCTGTGAACATGAGCGTATTCACATTGAGACCTCTTCGGTGATCATGCGTATGTTGCCATTAGCCGCACTAACATCGAATGAACAGTGGCCTACTTGCCTACAAACCGATTGCCCGCCAAATAATGTGTTAGTGCCAGTAGCAGGAAGTGTTATTAATTTTGGTAAGCCAACTTCTGATGATAGCTTCGGTTGGGATAATGAATACGGTAGTGCAAGGGTATCTTTAAATGATTTTCATGCGGCAAAGTATTTAGTCTCTAATGAGGAGTTTTTGGGCTTTGTCGAGGCAGGGGGTTATCAAAATAACATTTTATGGACTCAGGAGGGGCAGCAATGGCTGGCCTTTACTGAAGCAAAGATGCCACGATTTTGGTCAATGCAGTCGGGTGAATATTGGCAGCGCAATTTACTCAATGAAATGCCTTTGCCTCTTGATTGGCCTGTAGAAGTTAACTACCTCGAAGCTAAAGCTTTCTGTAATTGGAAGAATAGTCTAGTCGATAAAGATTTAAATGATAATGGCATAACCAATAAAGACATTAAAAATCACTATAGGTTGCCCTCTGAAGGTGAGTGGATAGCTTTGAGAGATCAGGTTGAAGGAGACTTATTGTCATGGCAGCAAGCACCAGGAAACATCAATAGTGAATATTTTGCATCTTCTTGCCCGATAAATAAGTTTTCACAAGGTGATTTTTACGACATTGTCGGTAATGTATGGCAGTGGACAGAATCAGCCATTGACGGCTTTAAAGGTTTCACCATTCATCCGTTATATGATGATTTCTCGACACCAACCTTTGATGGTAAACACAACTTAATTAAAGGAGGCTCTTGGATATCGACAGGCAATGAAGCGATGAAAAACTCACGTTATGCTTTTCGTCGCCACTTTTGTCAGCACGCAGGCTTTAGGTATGTTGTGAGTAAATATGAGAATGTGCCAAATTTAGCAGACAATCACTATGAAACAGATCCACAAGTTTGCCAGCAACTTGACAATCATTTTGAGCAGTTGAATGCGCTGAGTGCCTCGTTTTCAGAAAGAGAGCTGCAGCTTGGTAAAGTTAACCATCTAAACATTAATAAAGAGCCGCAGGTGGGGAATTATCTAGAAACACTGGCTAATATAATTATCAAAGACACGGATAAGTATGGCAACTCACACATGTCAAAATGTCTCGATCTAGGCTGTAATGTAGGTGGTTTGAGTTTTATTTTGGCCAAGTATTTTACAACGGTTGATGCTGTCGATTTTTCTGCGCGATATATTCAATACGGCGTAAAATTACAACAAGGTGAATCGTTACGATATGTAATGCCTCGCGAAGGAGAGTTAATTGATTTTCAGGAGTTTACTCTAGCTGCAGAGCTATATGCAGAATCAAAGAAAATTCACTTTAGCCAAGGAGATATTAGTAATTTAAAGAATATATTTACAGGTTATGATGTTATCGTTGCACAAAGTGTTTTGGAGCAAAGTTATGACCCTGCATTATTTCTAGCACACGTGCATAATCGACTTAATGCAGAAGGGCTGTTAGTGATTATTTCGGATTATCAATTTACCGAAAAAATCACCGAGAAAGCTAAATGGTTAGGTGGGCAGAAAGTCAATGGTGAAAATGTGACAGGGTTTGAAGCATTAACCGCTTTGTTGAGTAAAAATTTGACCTTAATCAATGAGCAAGAACTCACACAAATAATTAAGACAGACACACGACACTTTAGTGTTACTAACTCTCATTTAACAATTTGGCAGTTAAATGATAATAACTAATAATATGAGCAAAACTGATAGCACTATAACGCTTTTTATTAATGGTGCTTATTCTTAGCGCTAGATAAGTAAAAAGTGTCCGTAACACTCGGTTTAACTCGGTTGTGTGCTACTAGAGATTGGTTGCAGAATATAAGTTACTTGATGAATTAAGCACTAATAGTAATGGTTCTGGCTTTATTGATTTCTTTTTAGCCTAAACAGCTGTATAATGCGCGCCCAATTATAGTCCTATTCGTTCACCCACTTATAGTAGCGGTCAACGACAGTAACAGCGAGTAACGCCTGTGTTAGATAAATTAAGAAATGTGGCAATTATTGCTCACGTTGACCACGGAAAAACCACTTTAGTTGATAAATTACTTGAGCAGTCAGGTACACTAGATGCGCGTGGCGGTCTAGAAGAACGTACGATGGACTCGAACGATATCGAAAAAGAACGTGGTATCACAATCTTAGCTAAAAACACGGCTATTAACTGGAACGACTATCGTGTAAATATTGTAGATACTCCTGGCCATGCTGACTTCGGTGGCGAAGTAGAGCGTGTTATGTCAATGGTAGACTCAGTGCTACTTATTGTAGATGCACAAGAAGGTCCTATGCCTCAAACGCGTTTCGTAACGAAAAAAGCGTTTGCTCAAGGTTTAAAGCCGATCGTGGTTATCAATAAAGTTGATAAGCCGGGCTCTCGTCCTGATTGGGTTATGGATCAAGTTTTCGAATTATTCGATAACCTTGGTGCTACTGATGAACAACTTGACTTTAAAGTTGTTTACGCATCAGCAATTAATGGTTGGGCTTCGCTTGAAGAGGGCGAAACTGGCACTGACATGACCCCTTTGTTCGACACTATCCTTAATGAAGTGCCTGCACCAAAAGCGGATCCTGACGGCCCATTCCAAATGCAAATATCTCAACTTGATTACAGCTCATATTTGGGTGTTATCGGTGTTGGTCGTATTACGCGTGGTTCTGTTAAACCAAACCAACAAGTAACCATTAACTTAGCTAACGGTGGCGTTCATAATGCTAAAGTAGGTAAAGTATTTGGCTATTTAGGTTTAGAACGTCATGATATCGCTGAAGGCTTTGCTGGTGATATTATTGCTATTACAGGCTTAGGTGAGTTAAAAATCTCTGATACAATATGTTGTCCAACAGAAGTTGAAGGCTTACCTGCGCTGTCTGTTGATGAACCAACTATCAACATGACTTTCCAAGTAAATACTTCACCATTTTGTGGTAAAGAAGGTAAATTTGTTACTTCTCGTAATATCAAAGACCGTTTAGATAAAGAGTTAGTGCATAACGTTGCTTTACGTGTTGAGCAATTAGAAGATGCAGATAAATTTAAAGTATCAGGCCGCGGTGAACTTCACTTAGGTATCCTAATTGAAAACATGCGTCGTGAAGGTTTTGAAATTGCAGTATCACGTCCAGAAGTTATTATTCGTGAAGTAAATGGCGAATTACAAGAACCTTATGAAACCGTTACTATTGATGTTGAAGAACAGCATCAAGGTCCTATCATGGAAAGAATGGGTGTTCGTAAAGCTGAGTTAACTGATATGGCACCAGACGGTACGGGTCGTATTCGTATGGATTTCATCATGCCAAGTCGTGGCTTGATTGGTTTCCAAACCGAGTTTATGACATTAACTTCAGGCTCTGGCTTGATTTACCATACATTCTTCGAATATGGCCCACATAAAGGCGGCGATATTGGTCAACGTAAAAATGGTGTAATGATCGCTAACGCTACCGGTAAAGCACTAACTAACGCGATATTCAACTTACAATCTCGTGGTCGTATGTTGATTGGTCATGGTGTTGATATTTATGAAGGCCAAGTTATTGGTATTCATAGCAGAGATAACGATTTAACCGTAAACGCACTTAAAGGTAAGCAATTAACAAACGTTCGTTCATCAGGTACTGATGAAGCACAAACGTTAACGCCACCTATCATTATGTCATTAGAGCAAGCATTAGAGTTTATTGATAACGATGAGTTGGTAGAAGTTACACCAGAAAGCATTCGTATTCGTAAAAAATTCTTAAAAGAAAATGACCGTAAGCGTGAAGGTCGATCAGCTAAGTAATTACTGACTTCTTTTACAGGTATTGAAAAGCGCCTATTACGAAAGTAATAGGCGCTTTTTTGTGGCTGATATTATTAGCCTTTCAATGTTATAAATAATACGTTTGTAAGACATATCTGCAATTGCTGCCAGCTTTATCAACAATAGTGCGACTGCTTTTCGGTAAGTGACTGTATCTTTGATAGTAAATCTTAGAAACCACTGGGAAATATATATTTTGTTACTTCTGAATTAAAAATAATTAAGCAGAGCAGACGTATCATTACTAGGCTTATAAGTATCAAGCGGTAAGCAATAAGACGCTTTTCAAACAAAAGGAATTGTATTATGTCTGTCTCTTATACACATCTGACGCTGCCGACGAATAGAGAGGTGTA
>OJHK01001225.1_pt1 | contig 12607 bp, 10 predicted proteins | sample 1595161 | NCBI WGS metagenome assembly OJHK01 (sample SAMN05416842, study PRJEB24817) | seawater metagenome | isolation source: Sea water | place: Canada:Atlantic | collected 2013-07 | reverse complement strand
CAGCGTCAGATGTGTATAAGAGACAGTTGTTGCTACAGTCAAAGAAATGCAGTCGCAGTTTTCTTGTCATTTAGTCGACGGCATAACCGGCAGTGGTAAAACTGAGGTGTATTTACAAGCCATTGAGCAGGTATTAGCTAAAAATCAGCAAGTGTTAGTATTAGTACCTGAAATTGGCTTAACGCCTCAAACACTTAGCCGTTTTGAGCAGCGCTTTAATGTGCCAATTAGCCTACATCATTCAGGGCTGAACGATAAAGAGCGCTTGCAAACTTGGTTAGAAGCCCAACGTGGCAGCGCCGCAATTGTTATCGGCACACGTTCGGCAATATTCTCACCTTTACATGATTTAGGCTTAATTATTGTAGATGAAGAACACGATGCTTCATTTAAACAACAAGACAGTTTTCGTTATCATGCACGCGATATTGCCATACTCAGGGCTAGACAACTTAATATTCCTATTATTTTAGGTACAGCAACACCGAGTTTCGAGTCATTGCAAAATGCCTTAACTGGCAAATACCATTACCACAAACTACGTAAACGTGCGGGCAATGCTTCGACAGCCAAAATTACCTTAATTGATGTAGCACAACAACAAATGGAACATGGCCTTTCTGGTACGTTAAAACAAGCAATTAAAAACACCCTTGCCCGCGGCGAGCAAGCCTTAATATTTCTTAATCGTCGTGGTTATGCACCGGCGATTAACTGCCAAGAATGTCATTGGGTGGCTGATTGTCAGCGTTGTAATAAGCCTTATACACTTCATCAAGGTCAAGGGTTACTTATCTGCCATCATTGCGGTAGCCAAAAACGTATTCCTCCGCAATGTCCAAGTTGTGGTAGCGTACGCATTAAGCCTATCGGCCAAGGTACAGAGCAGTTAGAAGAAAAAATTAGTGCGCTGTTTCCTGAATATTCAACCGTGCGTATTGATCGTGACAGCACTCGTAAAAAAGGCGCTTTAGCCAAGTTATTAACCGAAGTAAGTAATAAAGAGCACCAACTGTTAATTGGCACGCAAATGCTGGCAAAAGGTCATCACTTTCCTGACGTTACTTTAGTGGCTGTGCTTGATGTTGACGGCGCACTTTTTAGTTATGACTTTCGTGCGGCTGAACATATGGCGCAATTACTGGTGCAGGTATCAGGACGTGCAGGTCGAGCAAGTAAACCGGGTAAAGTAATGGTACAAAGTAATTTTCCTGATCATCCCTTGTTGCAAGATTTAGTGCACAATGGTTATCAACATTTCGCTAAACAAGCGCTTATCGAGCGTCAACAAGCTTTATTGCCTCCCTTTAGTTTTCAAGCTTTATTTAGAGCCGAAGCGAATTACCCTTCTTATCCAGAGAAATTTTTACGCGCCATGACAGAAATACCTTTCGAAGGTTGTCAGTTTGCGGGCCCGGTGCCTGCAGCAATGGAGAAAAAAGCCGGCAAATTTCGTTTTCATTTAATTTTGCAGGCTAAATCACGCAAGCACCTGCACCAAGCCGTGTTTAAACTTATTCATCAAAGCGCAACAAATGAGTGGCAAGCTAAAGTGAGATGGTCAATTGATATCGACCCAGTGGACTTAAGCTGGTAGTTGAGGGGACCGCACGCGCCCTAAAACCCTATTTAACAGGGAGAAAAACAGGAGCACCGCAAGAGGAAAGTACCGCAAAAGCAATATTAAAAACTTATTTTAACTTACTGACAGCTGACAGCTGACAGCTAAAAACTATCTTTATCCCTACTCATTCTTTTCTCATTGTTTCCTCCCTGTAAAAATAAAAATCTATTTCAAAGAGAAAAATAAGATAGCGTAGAATATGTTTTATGCAATTAATACACTCAATGGGTGATCTTTCTTTATCAGTTGGTTAGAATTGGCGAAAGTCTTCAGGTATAAATTTTCCATGGCACATCAAGATTACGTTTCCCGCTCAAGAGCGAAAAATAAAAAGCAAAGTCCCTACAAAAAAAATGAGCAACCAGCTCAAGGTAAGCCAACAAAAGTTAAACTAATTGCAGCCTTTTTGATTATCGCAATACCTAGTTTTGGCTATATGTTATGGAGTATTAAAGATAAACAGCCTGAACCTATAGTAGAAACTAAAATAGTTAAACCTAAAAAAACAACCGAGCTACCTGAGTTACCTGAAGAAAAATGGACTTATGTAGACGATCTAAAAAGCAAAGAAGTTGAAGTGGGCGAATATAAAGTTACTCAAAAAGGCCCATACAAAATGCAATGTGGGTCTTTTAGAACCCGTAAACAAGCCGAATCTTTAAAAGCTAAAATTGCTTTTACGGGTTTAGAAGCACAAGTAAGTAAAGCCACAGGCACTTCATCAGTTTGGTATAAAGTGTACTTGGGCCCTTACCCGAAAAAACGTGAAGCAGAAAAAGATAAACACAAATTAAAAAATAATTCAGTGCATGGCTGCAAAATATGGGGCTGGGATTAAGCAAGCAAGATCACAACCTATAGCAAAAATAATAGTAAAACTGATAGCTGACAGCTAAGAACTAACAGCTATCCCTGCGTTTATTAATCCCTACTTGTTATTAATAAACGCCGTTCCCTTGAAAAAGCCTTCCATCTCCCTTATCTATTCTACATTAGACAAGCCGACTATCTCAGTTGGCAATATGTAAGAGGTTAATTGTGACTACTATTGTTTCTGTCAGACGTAATGGCAAAGTTGCCATTGGTGGTGATGGTCAAGTTTCCCTTGGCAACACTGTAATGAAAGGTAATGCACGTAAAGTGCGTCGTTTATATAATGGCAAAGTACTTGCTGGTTTTGCTGGCGGCACAGCTGATGCCTTCACACTATTTGAACGCTTTGAAAGCAAGTTAGAAATGCATCAAGGCCATTTAACGAAAGCAGCGGTTGAATTAGCCAAAGATTGGCGTAGCGACCGAGCTTTGCGCAAACTAGAAGCATTATTAGCCGTTGCTGATGAAACCGCATCACTGATCATTACGGGTAATGGCGATGTTGTGCAACCTGAGCATGATCTTATTGCTATTGGTAGCGGTGGCAACTTTGCTCAGTCTGCAGCGACTGCACTATTAGAGAACACCGAACTTTCTGCGAAAGAAATTGTTGAAAAATCATTAAAAATTGCCGGTGACATTTGTGTGTTTACCAATCAGCAACACGTAATTGACGAACTATAACGGCAAATTTGTAAGGAATTATTATGTCGAATATGACACCACGTGAAATTGTTCACGAACTTGATAGCCACATTGTTGGGCAAGCCGATGCTAAACGTGCCGTTGCCATTGCACTAAGAAATCGCTGGCGTAGAATGCAACTTAACGAAGAGTTGCGTGCTGAAGTTACCCCTAAAAATATTTTGATGATTGGCCCTACAGGTGTTGGTAAAACAGAAATTGCTCGACGCTTAGCCAAGTTAGCCAATGCCCCTTTTATTAAAGTAGAAGCAACTAAATTCACTGAAGTGGGTTATGTTGGTAAAGAAGTAGAAACCATTATTCGTGATCTTGCAGATATGGCCATTAAAATGACCAAAGAGCAAGAAATGGCACGTGTTAAGCACTTAGCTGAAGAAGCGGCTGAAGAGCGCATTTTAGATGTTTTATTACCGCAAGCCCGCGATGGTTTTGGTAATGATGAAAAAGCTGAAAACTCTTCAACACGACAAGTTTTCCGTAAAAAATTACGCGAAGGTCAGCTTGACGATAAAGAAATTGAACTCGATTTAGCTGCACCACAAATGGGCGTTGAGATCATGGCTCCTCCAGGCATGGAAGACATGACATCGCAATTACAAAACATGTTTCAAAGCATGTCGAGTGACAAAACTAAAAAGCGTAAATTAAAAATCAAAGATGCTTTCAAAGCCTTGCAAGAAGAAGAGGCCGCGAAAATTGTTAATCAAGACGACATTAAAGAAAAAGCGATTTATGCCGTTGAACAAAACGGTATCGTATTTATTGATGAAATTGACAAAATTTGTAAACGCGGCGACAGCTCTGGCCCTGACGTTTCAAGAGAAGGTGTGCAACGCGATTTACTACCATTAGTTGAAGGCTCAACGGTTAGCACTAAACACGGTATGGTAAAAACGGATCATATTCTTTTCATTGCTTCTGGCGCATTTCAAATGTCAAAGCCATCTGACTTGATCCCTGAATTACAAGGTCGTTTGCCAATTCGCGTTGAGTTACAAGCATTAACCACTAACGACTTTGTTAGAATATTAACCGAGCCTAATGCTTCATTAACCGAGCAATATATTGCTTTATTAGCCACTGAAGGTGTAAATATTTCATTTAGTGAAGATGGTATTCAAGCAATTGCGAATGCAGCATGGCAAGTAAACGAAAGTACTGAAAACATTGGCGCTCGTCGTTTACATACTATGATGGAGCGCTTAATTGAAGAGCTTTCATTTACCGCAAACGATCGCACAGGAGAAACCATTCTCATTGATGCTGACTTTGTTGCTAATATTTTATCTGATCTAGTTAAAGATGAAGACTTAAGCCGCTTTATTCTCTAATGAACTATTAGCACAGGAGTTATACATGCGTAATATTAGCCGCTTTATTCTCAATAAAACTGCTTCAGCTTTATCCATTTCTTTTGAAAAGGATAAACAAAGCAGCCCTACAACTATTGAGTTAAGTATTGAATATTTACGTGTGTACGCTCCAACTGATGACAAAGGTAAAGCAATAGGTGAAATACCTAAGGTCTATCACAAGAAGCAAGTACAGCTATTAAACATTGAATCGGTAGGCAAGCATGGCTACCGATTCATTTTTGATGATGGCCATAGCAATATTTATAACGAAGATTATTTACTCACCTTAGCGACTGAATACCAACAACGCTGGCAGCGTTACTTATCGAGTACTAGCACAGTAAGCAATAGCCGTGAGGCAATGATAGAAATTAAAGAAGTTAAGTAATTTCAGCGATAGACGAAACGCTATTGTTATATCAATTGGTATTACAGGGTCTAATAATCATTACCTTAAAGAGTTATTGAGTTTAGCTACCGCTATTTTCTGGTTAAGTATTTAGCAAACGCTTCTTCACTAATTGGCTTACTAACAAAAAAACCTTGAACGGCATCACAGCCAATATTACGCAATAACTGCAGCTGTTCTTTTGTCTCAACACCTTCCGCTAAAACACGCTTACCTAAACCATGAGATAATTCAACCATGGTTTTTACTATGGTTAAGTCTGAGTCGTTAGTGGTGACTTCTTGAATAAAGCTGCGATCTATCTTTATTTTATCAATAGGCAATCTTCTTAAGTAGGCTAATGAAGAGTAACCGGTACCAAAGTCATCTATCGATACTTTAATTCCCATGCTTTGCAACTCAACAATAATTTTCATGACTAATTCAATATCCGTTATAACCACATTCTCTGTAACTTCCAATTCGAGATAAATCGGAGGAATATTATATTTTTTAAGTAGTTTTTGTATAGTTTGGATAAAGTTAGGGCTCTGAAACTCATCTGCGGTAATATTAATCGCTAAAGGAATACGCCTTTTATAAGTTTTATACCAGCTATCGATAGTCTGACATGTTTTTTCTAATACGTAATTATCTAGTTCACTAAATAAATTTAAAGCTTGAATGTCATCAAAAAACTGACCAGGTGCTAACAACCCCTTTTCAGGATGCTGCCAACGCACTAATACTTCAGCAGCCTCTAAACGGTTTCTCTTCAAATTTAACTGCGGCTGAAAGTGTAAAATAAACTCTTCATTTGCAATAGCATGACGAATTTCTTTTTCCACCGTTACTAAATGTCGGCCGTGAGCCTGCATACCTGTTTCATATTTAACACTATGCATATTGGTACTTTCAGCTTGAAAAAGCGCTAGATTAGATTTTTGTAATAGTTCGTCTGCATTGTCTGCATCGCTAGGGTATTCACAATACCCTACACTGCATTGTAGATGTACTTCATGTTGATCAATTTGATAAGGATCTGCAATTATTGCATGTAAATGTTCAGCTGCGGTCAATTGTTGTTGCTCACTTGTATAATCAATAACATACACAAATGAGTCGCCACTCAAACGTCCAACTACTTTGGGTTGCAAAATACTCTCGGTTAATCGGCGAGCCGTTTCACCTAAAATTAAATCTCCAACTTTTAAACCATAAGTATCATTCACAAATTTGAAGCGTTTTATGTCGAGTAAATAAATACAAAGTTTTTGTTCACTGTCGCCAGCAATTTTCATTTCGTATGTTAGTTTTTCAATAACCTGTTCGCGATTTAAAGCACCTGTTAACGCATCATGTTCATCTAAATATTTTACTCGATTAATCGCTTTATCAGCAATATGCCTTTCTGCACCTTGCATCCATATAAGTATAATAAAACCTAAAACAGTATGAATACCAAGATCAACATAGATCAACCACTCAGTTAACTCTCTAAACCAACTTTCTGTTAATGAAATAATAGAAGCAAATGAAAAAGCTAAAAAACGCACTCCTGCAAACATGCAAAAATACAATAAAATTTTACCTGAAAAATGTTCAATATTAGCGGAATAGAAATAACAAGCGGCAATAATAAAACCACAACCAAAAATAAAAGCAGCCATACTTTCGCGTAAATAAAAGCGATTAAAAACACTACTACTATCAAACCCATAAGGCAGCACTGCAGTAGCACTTATTACAATAATAACGAGCAAACCTACAGTAATAACGCTAGGAGGAATTGTTTTTTGCTTTGTTGCGCTAAATATACCCAACATTAAAAACATAAAGTAGAGATAGTGGCTAACTTGCCGTAATAGCGCTAACGATATATCAATAAAACTACCAACAGCTTGTTGGTTAAAAATGCTTTCAAGCGTTAATGAAAAGTGGTGGGCAGATAACGCCACTAAACTTAACATCCAGTACTTTACATACGTGCGACCCAGGCCACGATAGTAAGCAAGAAGAAGTAAAGCAAGAATACTGAAAATGAGAGTTTCTGTAGAATAAATTAAGCTATGGGTGAATTCCCGAACAGCCATAAAAAAAACTCTTAATAAAAAATAGTGTTGGCTATTAAATAATGTTTTTTAATGAATTACAAGTTTGTATAAATTTCATTATTTTAGTCGCTATAACAGCTTAGTAGTTGTGCCTTGGTATTGAGCAGTTATACTAGTTAACATTAGACATTATGAGGAAATACTTACAATGGAATACAACACTTCAGAGTTATGTGATATTTACACTGATTTAATCGATGTTCTTGAGCCCGTATTTAGCAATTACGGTGGTAGAAGTTCATTTGGCGGTAAGGTTGTGACAATAAAGTGTTTCGAAGATAATGGCCTAATTGCCGAAGTAGTTAACACTGACGGTACAGGTAAAGTACTGGTTATTGATGGCGGTGGCTCTACTCGTAGAGCACTTATTGATATTAACATAGCTGAGCAAGCTGCAAAGAATAACTGGGAAGGCATAGTTTGCTATGGCAGTGTTAGGGATGTTGACGCCTTAGAAGATATTGATATTGGCATTCAAGGCTTACTCTCTATTCCTGTTGGCGCTAGTGCGAATAATATCGGAGAAAGTGACCTCGCGATAAACTTTGCCGGCGTTACTTTTTTACCTGACGATCACATTTATGCCGACAACACTGGGATTATTCTTTCACCTGAGCCCTTAGATTTAGAGTAATAGTTTCCTTAACCGCCCCTTGGTTAGTTAACTCTGTTCAGGATATTGCTTGCGCCACGCTACAAGCCAGTGTGGCAACTCTTCTTGCGTTATACCTAGGCTATATCGCTGACCTTGAGCAAACTCTCCGCCCATTGCGATAAACATTTCTTCAATGGCAATAACATTAATGTTCGTGCCAATTAAAGGTAAACCCATTTTACGTGTCAGCGTTATTAACGTGTTAATAATAGCTTTATCTGATGAACCAGGTGTAGCTTTAGCCAACGAATAACAGTCTATTTTTATACCACTGACTGCCATACGACGAATATAGCGCAGTGCTTCATAACTTCCTGAAAATTGATCTATAACAATGCTGACATCCAATGACTTTAACTGATCGATACTAGCTTTAGCTTGTGGTGAAGACATTAAAAGAATAGCTTCTTGCACCTCAACAGTAAGGAGCTCGCAATCAACGCCATATGTATTAGATTGCTGCTCAATGTAATCAACAAGATCGGGTTCAAGTAAACTATTGTCTGACAGCTTTATTGCTATCGGAATTCTTATATCTAAGCTTTGAAGCGCTATAATTGCTTTAAATGCATGGTTCACTATTTGTAGACTTAAGGCATAAGTATCGCCACTTTGTTCCGCAATTAGCAGTATTTCCTCTAAACTAAGTAGCTCACTGTCTTGTTGCTGCCAACTCACCTGCAATTCGAAACCTGTCAGTTGTTTACTCTGAACATTCACTTGCGGATGTAGATGCCATTGTAAATTATCTTGCACAATCGCCGATTTTAGCTGCTCCATTTTAAGTAACTGCTGTTGGTTAAAAAGTGCGAGCTCTTGATTAAAAAAACTAACAAGTATTTGTTGTTTTTCAGCTTGTAATAACGCATCTTCAGCGCACGCTATTACTTCAGTAACGCTTTGACTATTTTTTCCAACAAAGGCAACACCAAACGCTAATTTAAAATATGACGAAAAGCTTTTAAAGCTCATAGGGCCAGGTACCGCAAGAGCAAGTTCTTTACAAAGTTGCTCAATAACAATCTCTTCATTATAGCTAGTTTGAGAAACATCCATCACCATAAAAAATTGCAGCCCTTGCAAACGTGCAATTCTAATGGGTGAATCTATAGAGGAAAAGTTAAGTAATGTGGCGTTATGAGTAAGCGACTTCTGCAAGCTGTACACCAACTGCGACAGTAAAATGTCAGAATTATGGTGGCCTAGTATCGCATTTATTTGTTGAAAATCTGTTGGCTTACATATTATTACGGCATAACGTGCAGACTCATTCGTTGCAATATTGTGTTCAAATACAGATAACGCAAATTGATAATTAGGCAGGTTTGTCGTTGGATCATATGAAACTTGTAACTGAGGTTGAGTGGCTAAAACGGCTTGTTCATTTTCGCGAGTAATTAATGTAGTCACAATATGCCAACAACCGTTCGCCATAGCTAATAAGTAGGTAACAACACTTATTCCGACAATTAAATTAAATGATAAGCGCCCGGTAAGCCAACAATAAATACTCATGGCGAAAGCAAGGTTAATAATCAATAAGGATACCGAGCGCAGATTCACTTCATTACTCTTGTGGCGAGATAACCAGACATAACTTGCAGTAATCACAACTTGTACGCTAGCCAAAATTCCCCATGCAATAGGAGTACTCACTATTTTCGACCATAGTAACAATACAAATAGCAGAAAAGTCGCGACAAAAAAGCTATGCTTCAACACTAGGTTAATGGTTGATGTACTGTCATTGAATTGATAATTGCACGACCAATAACTGATGGTTTGAAACATCAAACCGCTAAAAATCAAGCTGAGATATAAATAGTTTTCAGGATTGAAATTAAGACAATAAAGTAGCCCCAATAAGGTAACGGTTAATAATACAGGAAGTCTTTTTTGAATGGCGGGTCTAGCTTTAATAATAAAAACAATCAGCAATACTGGTAGGCTAAGCCCTAAAACGAAAGCAATATTAAACTCAACAAATGAGAAAGATTCACTTGCAGCATTCGCCTCAAAAGATATAAAACTACAACCGAATAAAGCACTAATTAATAAAAGTATTACAAGGCGTGTAGCACTGAAACTAGCCATATAAAAACCTAAAACGACAACATTAACTAAGACTAATCAATCTGTTTGCTTTTGTACAGTTACATGGTTTATTTATGCTAAGCTTTTGTTATACCTTAAATAACTATTTTTCCTGCTTGTATTAAATTAACTAGCGGGTTAACACCAAACTGATAACATAGCTCTGCTGGTTGTTCGATATCCCAACAAGCAATATCAGCGTCATAGCCAAGAGCTAACTGCCCTTTAGTGCCTGACAACCCTAAAGCTTTCGCACCATTACAAGTAACACCTGCTAGCGCCTCTACAGGGGTTAATCTAAATAATGTACACGCCATATTTAACATAAGTTGAATTGAACAAATGGGCGATGAACCTGGATTGGCATCTGTTGCTATTGCCATATTTACCCCATGTTTACGCAATAAGTCCATGGGTGGCAATTGGGTTTCACGAAGAAAATAAAAAGCCCCTGGTAATAAAACAGCAGTCATATTTGCCGCTTTCATGGCTTTAATACCCGTTTCATCTAAAAACTCGATATGATCAGAAGACAAGGCCTGATATTGCGCAGCTAATTCAGTACCACCAAGGTTTGATAACTGTTCAGCATGTACTTTAATCGGTAAGTTATGTGCCTTGGCAGCAGCAAACACTTTTTCCGTTTGGCTTAAATTAAAACCAATGCCCTCACAAAAAACGTCAACCGCATCCGCAAGGCTTTTAGCCGATATTTTCGGTATCATGTCATTGCAAACGAGATCAATGTACTCATCTGCACGGTCTTTATACTCAACAGGTAAGGCGTGCGCGCCAAGAAAGGTTTTTAATACCGTTACGGGTAGCGCTTGCCCTAAACTTTTGGCAACCTTTAACATTTTAATTTCGTTGTCAGTATCTAAACCATAGCCCGATTTAATCTCAATACTAGTAACACCTTGATGATGTAATGCCGTTAAACGTTTTAAAGCACTTTGGAATAAGCTTTGCTCACTTGCTGATCGTGTAGCTTTAACCGTTGAAACAATGCCACCGCCAGCATTCGCTATTTCTTCATAGCTCTTACCTTCAAGGCGCATTTCAAATTCATTCGCTCGATTACCGCCATAAACAATATGTGTATGACAATCAACTAAACCTGGCGTTAACCATTTGCCACCACCGTCAATTACCTCAACAGTATCTACATCAAACCTTGGCAATTGAGCTTGTGAACCTAGCCAAGCAATTTTGCCATCAGCAATAGCGATAGCGCCATTTTCAATAGTGCCATAGCCCTTAGCTTCTTCGGTCATGGTCGCTAGATTGACGTTAATCCAAAGAGTCTGCCATGCAGTTGTATTTATTGACATAAAAATTCCAAATTACCTGTTTAAAGCAAATGTATATTTGATGAGTGAGTTCGGCCGCAGGGCTTAGTGACTGATGTTTCTGACGAATACTTTAACTGATAGTATTTTAACAAGCAAGCTTGTATATACAAGTGTTGACCTAAGCGTTAAAAAATGAGATTGTATATACAAGTAAAAGTTTACTCTGCATATTATCTAGTATTGGGCATGACAATGACACAAGTAAAAACAGCAAAATATAATATAATTAAACAGCATATTTGTGAAAATATTGAATCTGGTGACTGGCTTGAACACAGTAAAGTGCCTTCAGAAAATGAACTAGCCGAGCAATTTTCAGTCAGTCGTATGACTGCACGTCGTGCTTTACAAGAACTCACCGAGCAAGGTTTATTAGTACGTTCTCAAGGCTCTGGTACCTTCGTAGCCACTTTTAAGTCGCAATCTTCACTATTAGAAATTCGTAATATTGCCGATGAAATAAACGACCGTGGTCATCAATATCATGCCGAACAACTCAGCTTAGAAAGTGTACAAGTAAATGATGAAGTCGCCATATTGTTAGCGCTAAAGAAAGGCGAAACTGCTTTTTATTCAAGCGTACTTCACTTTGAGAATAATGCCCCGATACAACTAGAACAACGTTTCGTTAATCCAAAGTTAATCCCGCATTACCTTAAGCAAAACTTTACTAAAATAACCCCTCATGAATATTTATCATCTGAAGCGCCATTAACTGAAGCAACTCATGAAGTTGAAGCCGTTATCGCTAAAGATGACATCAACCAATTATTAGCCATTAATAACACTACCCCTTGTTTGCAAGTTAAACGTCGAACTTGGTCGAGCCAAGGTGTTGTTAGCTTAGCTATATTAACGGCACCCGGTAATAAGTACCGCTTAGGTAGCCATTTAGTCTTTTAGTTTAGGAGCGTTTAGATGAAATTTAAATACGGTATCGACCATTTAGATCTTGATATTGTTAACGGTATTGCCAACGGCAGTATCCAAGCAGAGCTTTGCCAAGAAGCATTAGATAACATTAATGTTAGCCGCCAAAGAGTAGAAAAAATGGCAGCTTCAGATAAAGCGGTTTACGGCATTAATACAGGCTTTGGTCCATTATGCGATACACAAATTACCCCTGAAGAAACTAATTTGCTACAAACCAATTTGCTGATCACGCATGCAGTAGGTGTTGGTGAGCCTATAGCGAAAGAAATTTCAAAATTAATGCTGATCACCAAAGTGCATGCCTTAAGTAAAGGTTTTTCAGGTATACGCCTAGAAACCGTAGAAAGAATGCTAGCGTTTATTGAATTAGATCTTATCCCAGTAGTGCCAGAGCAAGGCTCAGTTGGCGCATCGGGTGATTTAGCCCCACTTTCACATTTGTTTTTACCTTTACTTGGCGAAGGCGAGTTCTGGCAAAGTGAAACCGGCCAAGCGGATAAAATCATTCCTGCAG
>OJHK01001221.1_pt1 | contig 12654 bp, 18 predicted proteins | sample 1595161 | NCBI WGS metagenome assembly OJHK01 (sample SAMN05416842, study PRJEB24817) | seawater metagenome | isolation source: Sea water | place: Canada:Atlantic | collected 2013-07 | reverse complement strand
CAGCGTCAGATGTGTATAAGAGACAGGCGCAAGAGAGTTCAGCGCCGCCAGCGCTTTTTTTGTCTGCCGAGGAAATTGAAAAACAACTCGATGCCGCTACTTCAGCTTCTGCCTCGGCCGGTGGGTGGTCGGTTTCGATCTCGCCTGGTGTGTCAGTGAGACGGCGTAGCAGCGCAGTTAAACAATTTGCGATCTTTCATCCTTGGAGTATAGAAATTTATCGAATATTAGAAGGTAGCGGCAAATTTGTTACTGGCGGAAAGCTAGTATTACCACTCGCAGATTCACCAAGCGAAGATATAGTTAGGAGTGAGCATGGTATCGAGGGTGGCTTGGTGCGTGAAGTTAAAGCAGGTGATGTACTTGTTTTGCAACCTGGAACACCGCATTGGTTTCGACATATAGATGGAGAGACAATTACCTATATGGAAAGTCGTATTCGCATAAGTACTCATCCAATCCAGTTTCAATAAGCTGTAAACAGGCGCCAACATAGAGACTGTAGCTCGTCTTTCTCTTTCTCAAGATCCCGTCTCAACTTGATAACTCGCAAAAACACAACGAATACCACTCATTACTGACTCGCCAGATCCCCTCATCTAAGCTTCTCTCTCAAGATTTAAACTATAAGCTATATTCAAAGTTTTGCGTGGACTCGTTTAAGCTTATAAGTTTCGCACCATTTCTAATGTGATAATGAGTGGCCATCGGGGTTAACGGTGACAACGTTACTAGTTTATTGAAACCATCTTTTTTTGCATATTTTATTGCTTCTTTCATAATTTTTTGGCCAGCTCCTTTTTTTCGTGACCAGACAGTATATGCAACAATCGTGTCAGCATTATCCTCGTATATACTTACTTTACACATCAAGTCTAGTTCACGCACAGTATGAGGCACGGCATTGGTAAATGCTAAGCACATAATAGCCTCGACCTTACCGTTATACTCAAGGCCATAAATTTTTCGGTTAAAAGACGTCCTCCACTTTACGTCTAATTCTGGTCTGACAGGGTCCTCTGATACATCAATAGTATCTAATTGAATAAATTTGGTCTTCCTAATCCAAGTAAAGTCGATAAGGGTTTTCTTGGTCAGCCAGTCAGTAGGTTTTGCTACCATCCTAGAGTCCTGAGTCGTATTTATTAATTCTTACTTTTACTTGAACATTATATTCATAGCAAGGCGCTTGCGCCAAATAAAAGCATATGGTGGCAAAAGAGCGAATAGTGAGAGTTCGCCTTTTTGTTAAATTTTATAAAGATATGTATTCCTTAGAGTTTTGAATAGTTGTTATCTAATCTGTAAAACAATACATAACTGACATCCACCTCTCGTTGACCCAAACAAGCATCAGAGCTTCGTACTAAGAGATTTGATCGCTAACGAGTGTCAGCGTGAGAGATTAAGTGTTTCCACTCGTGAGAAGTGTATTTTGGGCATTCTTTGATGTAGCTAGTATTTGATTGCATGATTAAGTCTAAGTCTCTTTTCATTATGCTGATGTCAATACTCATATCACCCATGACGCTTAGTAACATCCAAGAGAGTAAGCTTAGACATTTTCTTTATCGCATTTATAGGTAATTCTCAGCATTTATCATTTAGAGTATTGATTATTTCAACAAATCCTGCCGGCAACCAATTTTTTCTATAGTTCATTAAATCTCGCATATCGCATTGATTATAGATAAATTCAAGGGCTACTAGCTTTGCTTCCCATACCTGTTGCGGCATTAAACCTTGAACGAATTGAAAATAGTCATTTTCATATGTAAAAAGGTGCATGATAATTATTTCGACGAACAATTTCTGCTGTTGTATATACTTCACTGTACGCCGCATTTACATCATAAACCGTTGATTGCCAATCTACTCCAGCTTCATTATCTGATCCAATTAAACAAAAAAAGCGGCTGTTCTGTCTTGCTGTTGGCCAGCTTGAGCTATCGTTTGTGATTGCCGCATTTCTAGGCCAACAAATACCAACCCACCAAGAACTCCTATCATTCCTAGAAATTGAACCCAAGTTTCGAAGCTTATCTTAATTCTTTGCATCTAAAACCCTTTTTCAACAAATCTTTGCACAATGCGAGTTGACTGATTAACATCAAAGAAAGTTAATGCAAGTCCTCTTACGATAAGTGAACCCCAAACCCAACGATTATTCATCTATGCGTCTGACTCTACATCTAGTCTCACCCGTACTAATCTCTCTTATAATCTTCTAAAATCACTGAATTGCTGATAGTTGGGCTCCGAGACAATTTCCTTTGCTAAATCCGAAACAGGCCGAAGCACGTCATTCAGCCAGATTTCTCGTGCAATTGGATCGTTTGTCAGTATACCCTCAATAAGTATTAACGCTCTCTGCCAAAATTCTTCCTCAATCAGCCCCTGACTGTATTGGAAATATATATTGTCAAAGTGAACTAATTCTAGCTGAGCCATGATTATAAACGTAGCTACACTAGTTTCGGAAAACTTACCATTTTGCATTTGCAAGTCATGTTCTTCATTCCACCAAATAGGTCTGATTCCGGCTTTCCAAGTTTCTACTCGGCGGGCAATATAGGCGTCACTTTCAAGTTGAACTCTTAAGTCGGCTTTCCTTGATTCGGCCCTAAATTGATATTGCTCGGCCGCAGCTATTTGTCGATCCAGATAAAGTTGCATGCCGACGAAAAGTAACGATGCAACAACCGACAGAATACCTACTATTTCAAATACCTTCTTTGAATCTGACTTCAATACTTCTTCTCCTAGAAATTTCTCACGAAACAATCAAAGATCGAAAATCTCAAGAACATGACTTTTGAAAGGTTCTGCAAACGCTGATTCATATTTATCCCAAGTTATTCTAAATCCACGTGTATTTTCTAGTTCATTTTTATAGTAAGCGTCTGAGCCTTCCCAGAAAGCTTCTGGAAGAGCCTCATCAATATTTTGGTAGTATATATATTCCCAAGCGTTGAATAATACGAAGTAATAGTAGTCACATTGCTTAATTTGACCCTCTGTTAAATCGACTATGCCACGGTCGCAAATAACCAACAGCTCGGCTAGTTCGTCATCAGATATGACTGCCACTATTGGGTTGATATTCAATTCAAGTGCGTTGTAGTGTGCTTGGCTACGTAGGAATTTATTGTTATCCGATACTTGAATGCCGAGATATAGAAGTGAAATAAGAACGCCAGCTGCCGCTAGGATGTCGGCAATTTTTTTAATATCTGATAAATTCACTTAGAGATTTTTCCTGTTAGGTCGTATTCAAAATTTTGAGTAGTGCTACTAATTGCAATTTGCTTTGCACCATTCCTAATATGAAAATGTGTTGCCATCGGAGTCAATGGCGATAATGTCACTAGCCTATTAATATTTTGTTCTGTATTCATCAAGTCTCTAATTTTACGGATAAGCTCTTTTCCCGCACCACGTTTTCGACTCCACACTGTGTACGCTATTGCTGTGTTGGCATCATCTTTGTAGTATGCGTTTTGGCTCATTAGATCGAGTTCTTTAACTGATTCTGGTGTATCGTTTGTATATGCAATACAAATGATTCCTTCAATTTCATCTTTATACTTAAGGCCAAAGATTTTTCGACCATATTCTTTGCGCCATTCGACACTTAATTCCGGACGCACAGGATCTTCGTTAATATCAATGTCATCAAGTTCTACTAGTTCAGTGACTTTTACCCAGCCAAAAAAGTTGTCAAGTTTACTACGAAACTTTTGAATTTTATTCATAACTCTCGCCTATTTTGTGAGCTCTATAATGAAAATTAAATTGTCGGCTGTGATAATTTTGAAGATTAAATTTGTCATGTAAGCTCGACATTTCGCTCATGAAATCTGCTAACGAAGTATCTGGACTTACGCTTATAATCTTTTAAAAACACTCAATCGCTGAATTTTCACTCGGATAATGTTATTCATCGGCGCATCTGTTTGGCAGTGAATCTATGATATCAATGAGGCCTTGCGAGAAAAAAGACTTCCGCACTTCCATTATCTCTCTGTAATTGCACTGATTGTAATAGAACTCTAGACCTGCGAGCTTTGCCTCCCATACATCACTGGGCATTAGACCCTGTGAGAATTGGAAATAATCATTTTCATATATAAATAGAGTTTGATGAAAATTGTTTCGTCCTGCCGCTATGCTAGGTGGGTACTTATCAGCAAGCTCAGGGCGGTTGGCAAATGCAACGGAATGCCAATCAAGTCCAGCTTCATTGAACGCCGTAAATCCGTTAGTCGTTATTGCAGTCCTTTCCATTTGCTGACCCGCCATAGCGATTCTTTGTGATTGTCTCATTTCCAAACCAACAAAAATGAGAGAACCAATAATTCCAATCATAGCTAATAGTTGAACCAGGTCTTCAATTGATTTCCTTGTCATCGCCAAATACTCACTTACTCTAATATTAGAGTATTACAAAAATTGAGATGCATCCTTAGTCGTATAACGGAACCGAAACCTTATTTATCAATGACTGGGCCTTCAGTTTTCTGTCTATGTATTTAGATAAAACCGAGGTAATTCGCTGTTTCGCAAATTGGGCTATCTGGCGTAAAATGAATTTCAATTTTATCCCTTCCCCATTATCAGCGACTCACCTTATCCTCATTACACACTGTGTAGTCATCTAATAAGTTCTTAATCGCCTTTAACCGAACGTTGTCATTTCTAGATACTCTTCTAAGTTATTTTCAATCCATTCTAGATTTTGGGTTTGCTTTCCCTGCGATTTAGATCGTCTCAAAATTCCGACTATGCCATGCACAGATGCCCAAACATTGTATGCTTTTATCATGACATCGTTCTCTGATCTATCAGTCATGATGGACTTTAATCCTTCAACTATCCCACCAAAGGATGCATCGGATAGAGTTTCCAAGTCAGGGTAAAGAGACATGTTTATATCCGTGCACTCAAACATCAAATCGTAAATATGCGGGTATTCCACTCCAAATCTTATGTAATGAGCTCCGTAACTTGAAAAATTATTGGTTAAATCCTTCATTCCTCCATAAACAATTTGAAAGCCCCTTAACATCAACTCTGCTTTAAGATCATTTTTGTTTTTGAAATGTCTGTAAAAGGCAGTATTTGAAACCCCAGCGTTGCTAGCAACCCTTCGCATATTGACCTTTTGCCAGGACTCTACCGAGCAGATTTCCCAAGCGATTTCAACAAGCTGCGTTTTCAAATTTTCTTTGTGATATCCCATAAAACTTGATGTTTACTTAGTAAACAATTTCCCGTATTATCGATGTTATCTAAGTAAACAATATAGCAGATTTTATAAACACAATGATTAAATTTTTTCGCTCTCTTCCATTTCTTTTGTGTTCTTTTCAATTGAGTGCAGCCACCTTGGACGTCGAAATCCAAGGCATTTCCGAGGGAGGCGTGCTCCATTTAGCAATCTATAGTTCTAAGGAGGTTTTCGAATCAGATCGAGGGGACAAACCTGGTTCACAAGCTGGAATTGAGGCAGGCGTTGTAGAAAAAATTGGTAAAGGCACTTACAAAGGCTCTTTTGAAATCCCTCCTGGCATCTATGCAATTGGGGTATACGTTGACGAAAATGAAAATGAGAAGCTTGATACTAATTTTTTAGGCATACCTAAGGAGCAATTCGGATTCTCTAACAACGCTAAGGCTTTGGGCATCCCTAAATTTGAAGCTGCGTCATTTGTCGTTGATACCTATACGAAAGTTCAAATAGGATTGTAAGCATGACAATAATTTATATACATGCTTTTTTTGCATTATCAGCAATCCCTGTTGGTTTGTATATTTTCCTCACAAAAAAAGGAACTAAGAAACACCGATTCATTGGACGTATTTGGGTTTCGTTAATGCTGTTCATCGCTTTCACAGCGTTATCCATTACTTCACCAATGACGGGTAAATTATTTAATCCCGGCGGGTTTTCTTGGATACATCTTTTAATTCCCTTCACAATCGGTAACTTAATTTATTCAATTTATAGCATTCGACTATTCAAGAAAACCAAATTAGAAAAGCATAAGAATGCACATATTCGTTCAATGGTAGGAACTTATATTGGAGCACTTCTCGTTGCCGGCGCATTTACCTTAATGCCCGGCAGAATGTTTCATGAAATTATATTTTTATAAAGGGCTAGCTTAAGTTTTAAGGGCTAATAGTACTGAAGAGGGAAAGAGAAAGTATTCACCGAGTTAGTGAAAGGGTTTATCCGTAATATTAGATAAGAATATGCTCATTTAGCTTCCTCGCTGCTATTCAAGACTAGTTTCGATTCCGAATTCAATTATTCTTCCGCAGTCGTAAACTTTAAATCCTTATCGGAAGACTCTTCTTCTTTTTTCTTTAAGATTTCTCGTTCCTGTTCTTCCCGTACTTTCTTCAAATGTGGTGGCAATTCAATATTCGCCCACCCAGTTTTGTGCATATCTTTTTCGTTGCTCATGATTCTTCCTGTCGACTACTAAATCTCACCAAGTAATTCGTTAATGTAAATCCTAAAATCTGGATAAAATGTTTCTTGTTCACTTCTCCAAGTTTGTAAATTGACAGGTATGCCTATTATTTTTCTCCACCAAATTTTCCTTGCTTCAAATTCTTCTGAGGCATAGAGTCCTATTTGAAATTGATAAAATTCGTTCTCCCAGATTCGCAGTTGTGACAATATAAAGATGTGCAATTGTTGCCGTTCAGCGTTTGTTACATCTAGATTTTCATTACGTTTATTCGCTATATCAAAAAGCTCAGGGTTCTCGATCATTTTATCGTAGACTGACAACTGATTTTCAACGATAGAATTCCTCGTCTGTGATTGCATCATCTCCGTATTTTGTTGCATCTCTAAACCCAGAAATACGATTGAACCAATCACACCAATATTTGCTATAAGCGACACACCTTCATTGATTGCTGAAATCTTCATGAGTTCTCCTCTGAATTCTGTATTTCTCATTTGAGCGATGTCTGCCGCTGATTCGTCTTTCTTCTCCGTATAGTCTTTAAATTCTATCAAAACTTTACAGATTTGATTTTTCCCCTGATTCTTCTATCAATCAGCGCAATTGTCGGGCAGCGAATCAATTAATTCCACTAGACCTTGCGAGAAAAACAACTTTCTCCGCTGCATAATATCCCTGTTACTACATTGATCGTATAAAGAGACAAAATATGTGAGCTTCGCCTGCCACACGCCGTCGGTCATTAGACCTTGTGAGTATTGAATATAATCATTTTCAAACACGTATAGCGCCTGCTGATAATAGTTTCGTACTGCGGCGAGACCTGGCGGGTATTGATCAGCAAGCTCTGGAAAATTTCTTGCGACTGAAGTCCAATCAAGTCCGACTTCAGTGTGCACTTGAAGTCCAATCAAGTCCGACTTCAGTGTGCACTACGATGCCATTAGTCGTTATTGCAGTTCTCTCCATTTGTTGACCCGCTATGGCGATTTTCTGCGATTGTCTCATTTCCAAACCAACGAATATTAGGGAACCAATAATTCCTATCATAGCTAGTAATTGGATCAGATTTTCAATTGATATTCTTGTCATTGCACAATACCTATTTCCCTTGCTCTTAAAGCATTATTCAGTTTTACACTCGTCCGGTATTGTGGATATAAGCCTGAGAAAAGACTCTGGAAAAGTGGGTTTTCTGACCTCGTACGTCCCTCGAGCCTCACATCGATTAAAAAGGCGATTGATACCGTTTAGTTTTGCACTCCAAATTTCTTCACTCATCAATCCTAGCGAGTATTGTTCATAATCATTCTCAAAGAGAAACCAAGCTTGATGAAATGTATTTCTTTGAGCTGCCTCGATCGTCGACAGGTTAGTATCATAACTATTTTCAAAGGTAAGAGATTGGTAATCAAGATTTGCTTCCGTATAAACACCGACTCGTTCTAGTAGCATTGAGGCTCTAGCTTGGGACTGTGCGGCAAGCGCAATTATTTGCGACTGTCTCATCTCTAAACCAACAAATATTAGAGAGCCAATAATTCCTATCATAGCTAGTAATTGGATCAGATTTTCAATTGATACTCTTGTCATCGTCAAATACCTACTCACTCCGATATTAGAGCATAATTAAAATTGAGATCTGTCTGTCGCTAATTGTTGCTGAATCCATGGCTTCTTGAAGCCATTATGGACAATCTGTGTAATTAGACTCAAAACAAGTCGATGCTAATGTCTGTCCTTGTGTTACTTGTTCGTTTTTAAGTGATTCTTTATCAATCTTTATTTTCTTTTATCCTGCTGTAAAGCCTCCATCTGCGAGATAAACCCCACCATTACAGAAGCTAGATTCGTCAGATACAAGAAACAACGCAAGATTAGCAATCTCCTGATTCGAGCCGTATCGACGCATGGGTATCGATTCGGTCACAAGGTTTCTCAGTGAGCTCGGATCGCCTGGATTAAGTTGCTCACAGAGTGATTGCATCATTCTATTGTCAATTGGTCCAGGTGCTAAAGAGTTAAATCTGAGATTCTCGCCCCCAAACTCGAGGCACGCTGTTTTCATCATTCCGTTGACCGCATGCTTGCTGGCTGAATAAGGGCAGCTCCCACTGGCTCCGACCACTCCAGCGCCTGAGGAGGTAGCTACGAAAGAACCCCCACCATTTTTTTTCATCAAAGGGATAGCATATTTCATGAGCAACCAGACCCCAGTTACATTCACATGAAGTACTTCGTTAAATTGTTCGACTGTGTAATCGGTCAATGGTTGTGCGATACCCTCAGTGCCTCCATTCGCAAAGACAGCATCTAATGCACCAAACTTTCTATATGTTTCTGCTATAGCCTTTTTTATGGCTTCTTCATTTGTTGCCTCAGCTTCCATGAAAAGTATATTTTCAGTTGTTTTGAACTCACTTTTTAGGTCTCTAAGTTTCTCAGAATCTCGACCAATCAGACATAAATTTGCACCATGCTCATGAAATAACTTTGCTGTTTCCTTTCCTATCGAGCCAGTGGAGCCAGTAATAACGCATGTTTTATTTGGTAATCTCATCTTCTTTCTCTTTTAAGTTTAATTTTTTAGATATTGCCATTAAATATAATCAGTATCTAGACATTAGATGCTTTTGCTCGTGACATGTCCTTCGCCAGTTGCTGCTGAACCCTTAGCTTCTCTAATTCTAGTCGTGATTTCACTTTAGTATCAGATATCTCCTTCTTCAACTGCGGGATATCCAATGCTATTTTGTCTTTCTACTCCACGTATTCTTTAAATCTTATCAAAACCCTACAGACTCCATTTTTTGTTGCGAAAAATTTTCTGAAAAACACTTTGAGATATAGACACTGACGCCAACATATACCCGATATATGAGAATCCAGTCATATCTAGCTCCATACCTCAGATCCTGTGATCCTAAATACTGTCTAATGCGACTCCACGACAATTAGTGTCACTTCCTTGCCTTGATTGATCTTAGACTCTAGTAGTGACGTCATACTCCTTAGCTCCGTCTTCTTATTTGTCGTCGTATCGTTCTTTCTAAGTGTTACTGCCGACACCTTATTGTTCTGTGACTGTGCTTTCAGTATTCTTTCAGCTTCTTGTCTTTGTATATTCATATCAAGTCTATCTCCACCGTCTTGTTTGCTTTCTTGATCATGCTTCTAAGTATTACCGACATCGATATATCTTTGGAATATTTTGTAACCCAATCAATCCAGTCCTTCTGGTTATCTAGATCATCAATCTCTTTAATCTTCGATTTCTTGTTATCTTCTTCAATCGACAACTGTTCCTCTTGACCTTTCTTTATATCTTTGATATATAACGGTATAAATAATTAATCGCTTTAAAAAGAGAGAAAAAATGAATAAATTACTGCCAGTTTTACTTGCTATTCTTATAACCTCTTGCTCAACCGATACAGTAGATAACAATAGACAATACAACATAGATTTAGCCCAGGACTGGATGGATAATCTTTTCATTCATTCTGATTTCGAATCTGCTAGATCCCAAATGCATTCGGAATTCACTTTTACTTATATGGGAATCACTGAAACAGGTGGTATCCCTTATACAAAAGATGTATTTATTAATGATTATCTTCCGATAGTTAGCGGACTTATCCCTAACGGTATAGTTCTCACCACGACAGACGTTATTGCTGATGAAAATGGTGTTGCTCTAATGCAAACTGGCGACTCAGAAGGCATTAATGGAGAATATGATAATCAGTATGTTTTTACTTTTAAGATGAAAGACGGATTGATTCATGCTGCTAAGGAGTTTAATAGCGATCTATTGGTCGCAACACGTCTTTATAGAAATGAACTATTACCTTTAGATTAGTCATAGTTAGTTAATAAAAGAAATCTTCGTAATAAGCTGTTTCGCTTAGTTCAAGTTCTTTATAAATCTTCGCACCTTTTTGGATACTTGCGGCGACGATTGTGCCTCCTTCAAAGCGAGTAGGTATAAATCACGAATTCTTACTCTAAAAAAAATTGGTGTTAAAACTATCAGGGAACTAGTTGAAACCGAATCTCATTGGACTAACGAAATTATGAACTTATAAACTACTCTACAGTTTCCTAATAAGTTCATGTTGTTCACTCCGTGAACGATGTTGCAAAGCAACATCAATACTATTTATATATTCCAATAAGTAACTAGAGTAAGTATTAGTAGTTTCTTTATGCAGATTCAGGAGACATGACTCACCTATCAAGATGAATCATGTCTTTCTTTATGCGAGTTCTTTCTGACATGCTTGAGGCAGTAACCAATCAATCACTCGATTGGCGTGTAGGTTAGCGGTCACACTTTACTACTTTCACTGGGGTCTAACGGTTACCGCACAACAGCTCAAGATGCTGTGCGGGTTTACAGAGTTGGGAGTTGCCAGAGCTCTGTCACTGTTTTGTGTCTCGTCTTTCACATAGTTGGTTTAACGAGAAGAACCAACAGTTGTCTGTAGTGATACAGCGTGGGGCTACGAACTCAATGACTGTAGTTGCCCACATAGATACAACTATCTGTGTATGTATAAGTTATTTATACAAGTCAGACAGAAATCTATGAGTTATTTTGAGATTAATTTGAATTATTTTTGGATTACTTAGAGGCGTAATCAGAGTGGGTCATGAACACAGCAATGTTCATGTATAGAAGGCGTTAATATTCTCGTGCTTTTTCGCTCCATTCATTATAAGCATCTTCCCAGCTGGGCATTGTGTCGGTTTCGTAACCATGGATTTTGCCACTTCCAATTTTTGAAAGACTTTTCATCGCTTTTAAATGTGCCGGAGATGACCTATAGGCGATCATATGAGTTCTCGACTTCCATACGGTGAAAGTGTGTAAGAAACCATTTCGTGAACTGAACTCACTTGCTAGCAGTCCATCGTGGCCTTTAGAAGCTTTTGACGCCGGCATATTGTACAGCAGGAAATATAGCCAGCCAGTTATGCCTTTTGGCTTAATTCCTGTCACTGAGATATACATGTTCTACCCTTGCTAAAAACCAGTTACCTTTTGTATCGCCGCATGCAGCTTCCAATAAGGCAGCATTATTTCATTTTAAAAGTATAGTCTTGCCCGACTAATCCCTGTTCTTAACGCCAGCATGCTCTGCTGCGTTCATTCTAGGCGAGACTTTGCTGTAGAACTTCTCGAGCATAGCCACACTCGTACCCATCTGTAGTGCTAGCTTATGAATATCCCTGTTAGCTTTGAGCGCATCAGTCGCCTGTTAAAATAGCTCGCTCAGCTATGTAGAACGTCTTGATTTTTTCGTTTTCAATAAGAACATCAAAGACTTCTTGAACCTTAGTTACCTCGCCTTCGATTGTTTCTGTTCTTTCCCAGGCCGTTGTTACATATTGCTGAAGCACTCCATCTTCGTCCGTGAACTCATTCGCCATAGAGTACCGATGCGCCCATTGAGGGTTCGAGTTATCAAACCAATCCTGTAATCTGGCGATTTGATCGTCAGTGCTTTCGATCACTACCCCTTCTGCATTCCATAATTTAAATTCGTCTGCATTGGCGGCACGTATTGCTTTGAGGTCATACTGATTGTGAGCCTTCATGTAACTTTCCCAAATCATTATATTGATGACTGACCCAGCATAAAGATCTGCCCTAGCGCCTTCAGACGTGTCGTAACCAATGAGTGTTTTGGATTTTCCCTCGCCTTCTCCATGATGATCAGCCAGCGCAGATGCAGAGAGAGCGAGCAGACCCATCGTAAATACAGTTTTAGTAATTATATTTTTCATAAATTTGAACTCTGATGGTATTGAAAGATAGTAAGCGGTCTACGCGACCATACAATAAAAGCAAATGACTTGTATATGTGGCTAAAGCTAAATTTACTTCATCGAGACCAGCAAGAAGCGCTTAAAAAAGAGAGAGGTCTACGCAATCTAAGATCAAGCGAAGTAAGAGATATTTAACTTTATAAAGATAATCTATAATGAAGTTAAACGGCATAGTGGCCCTGGAGGTGTTTCTCCGCCGCAGGTTGAAGAGTACTATTTTTCCAGACTACAATGTGTCTAGTAAAGTCTGGTAAGTCCACAGGGATTTTTGCAAGAAACTATTTCGAGAGATTAAGTATCTGGACTGTCTCTTATACACATCTCCGAGCCCACG
>OJHK01001220.1_pt1 | contig 12655 bp, 11 predicted proteins | sample 1595161 | NCBI WGS metagenome assembly OJHK01 (sample SAMN05416842, study PRJEB24817) | seawater metagenome | isolation source: Sea water | place: Canada:Atlantic | collected 2013-07 | reverse complement strand
AACCATTCTCTGCAATCAATGCCTTGCCTCTAAGCCTTTTAACTCTCGCTGAGTGGGAAAGAACTTAATCAACTTGGTATTAATCAACGTTTGAAAATTTCCTATTTTAAACTTTATATTTCAATATAAATGAAAAGAACTAAACCATTAACATGGTTTAGTTCTTCCTAAGCAAATCAACTTCTGAGACACTTTAATTTTTACAACACTGAAGGTTGGCGTTTGTCACTTCACTAATAGACCTCAAACTTTCTTTTTTCCTTAGCATCGCTATCATTTTCCCATACTTCATATCTAGGGTTATTTGTATCATCTAAATACCATATGGCCATCACCAATCGATTCTTATCGTTTGCAACTCTTAGCGTGCCAGCGTAATCACCTTCGATAGAAGTGCGTAACAAACAACTATTATAATTGACAGTAATACCACTCTTTCCTTCAGTAAACTCACTGCACACTGACAAATAAGCACTCCGGTTATTGTCATTCTTATAACTTACAGTCAGCTCATACTCTTGATCGATAGTAAATCCTCTAGCAACAACAAGCTCAGCGGTTGTTTCATAAGTAGCATTGGGATCTACCTCGACGACCTCAACTTCTTCAACTGGTTCTTCGACTATAGCTACAACAGGATCAGGAGCCGATAAAACTGGGGGCGTAGTAGTCGACGTTTCACTTTCACCACCACCTCCCCCACACGCTACTATTAACAGATTCATCGTAGAGATTAAAACAATGTTAGTAAGTTTCATGATCTTCTCCTTATTGTTTAAATACGTTGTTAGCATTACTTTTTTCTACTATAAACCAATCTACATTCAACTCACCCGACGAAGTGACGAAGCTATGAAAATCAGGGTAAGCATATTTAATATCCATATACTCTACTGGGTGTTTCCACTCATACGGAATATTTATAGCCCATGGCATACCATTAGCATTAATAAAGTACTCACCCTTATCTGAATCTGAAGCATCATCACCACGACCTAGAAAATTAGATTGAAAGGCTTCCGTCGGTGCTTGATTTTTAAGATGAACCTCAAATCTTCTGCCCGGCGCTTCGCCAAATACGTAGTTTCTTTCTTGTCCTTCAGATGAAAAAATGAAAGGGTCGTAAGGGAAGTTAGCAACATTCTCTTTGTTTACATTAGCTTCCAAAGGAATCTCTAATGAAAAGGTCATTTGAATATTCGACCCACAACCTACTTCGGTTCGATAATATTTGCACGTTTCACCTGCGGTAACGAAATCCCAAAGGTCATCCGCTATAATGAATATTGCTTCATCTTTACCCTCTTCAAGCGGTAAAACACTTTGCTCAACACCATTAATTTTAAAGATCAAACGATTAGTATCCACTTCGCTACGAAGTAGTCCAGGCAGTCGAAATGCAAAACCATTATGATAAGATGCTCCAATGGCAACGACCTGTCCTTCTATCTTAACGCGCATTAACGTTCCCTCTACGTCATAAGATGAAAGGCGATAGTGGACAACCAAATCATTCATATCGTAATCACCCACAAGTGGCCAATTATCTTCGAAAGCCAACGTAGCCCAAGTATTAGAAGATGGGTAATGCAATGCCGTGACATTCTGTTCGGCGATATCAATTTGGTAATCTTCTACTTCACCATCAGAAACACCACCAATAGGAGACAAAGACTCTTCAGAGCTTAATCTAAACCGTGCCCAAGTTGAGCCAGTTTCACTCCACGTTGGTACGTCGTAAGCGACAATATTGCTACCCGCGTTCACTGCCTCTGAAATGATAACTTGTTCGTCAGCATCAAACTCTCCATCTTTGTCAGCATCAACCCACGCATTTACAAAGCCTTCGGCCGAAGAGGTGATGTCTACAATGGCCGTTTTACCCGCCTCAACACCGGTCACAAATTGAATGCCATCATTGTCATCAACGCCAGAACCATTATCTGCGTATGCATTAGGCTCGGTTAACACGTTTTCACCTAAGAATAAGGTGCCATCACCCACATCATGGCGTGCGCCATTATTATTTATACTAGAGCCATAAGAGTCAGGAGCATCACCAAAATCAGTCGTGGGTGAGTCTTGAGAAACGATAGGGGCAAGTGCACACCGCGCGCCATCGTTATTACTAGATGAAGGGCCGTATGCAAAAAATTCAGCAACCGGATAATCCCAATTAGTATTTATTCTGAAAATATTACCGTCATTATTTCGGCTAATGTATAAATTCCCCGTAACATCAAAATAAACCGCACCAAAGGTGCCCGATTCACCTACGTTACTCAGCTTCACCGAGGTACCAGCTTGGACATCAATTTTCCATAGGTTACCCCAGCGATCAACTGCGTAAGCAAAACCATTATCAGGATGAAATGCCAAATCATAAATAGCGAGATTAAGGGTTGTTCCGCTAACGATGTTTACCATTTGCAAATAGTCAGCACTGCTCGCATCTAGTGAGACACGAAACAAACCAAAACTCCCTCCTGGACGATATAAGTAATATGCTTTTTCTAAAACAGAAATGTCACCCACATAAAAACCTTTGTTTGGTAAATTAGATAGGGGGATAGGCTCGACCTGAAAATCGGCGCCAATACGTACAATAGTGCCATAGTAGTAATTGAATGCGTATAGATAACGGTCATGTATGCTGAAGGCTAATGCATTCATCTTTTGTTGATTCCAATCAGCCGGTGAGGTTTTTTCATAAAACCCCGTTGCTAGTTGCACACCATACAAATTGGCTAATTTGTCCTGTATTAAAAAAGCTTCTGTTGGACACTCTGTAAAGGGCTGTGCATGTAGACTTACACTACCCATACCTATGGCAAATAAAATACCTTTAACTGCTGTTTTTCTCGCTAAATTTATCATAGTGAGTTAACTCTCCGCATAAAATTAATTATTACAGAGAATATTGCAACAAGGGTGCCAAAAATAATTCACATACTTTACAGTGACTTAATGATTTTTGTTATATTCATGAGATAGAAGTAATGAAAATATTTCGCGATCTGAAAATAAAAATGCAAAATGATAAATGTGCTTTATTCTTACTTTTATTTTTGTCGAGAGTAACTCAGCGTACTGAATTCATCTCAATAGTCTTAAATAAGGGCATTGATTATTTGGGTTAAATAAGAAAACACTGAATAACAGCCGATAAATAGGTATCGACAAAGCAATCACGCTTTAACTTAAAAATAAATTAAAAGAACTGACCACTAACATCAGTGCGTTATCGATCATTTGCTCAAGTTCATTTTGTTGAATTAAGACATCTAAAATGACTGTACTTCATAAGCGTTTATCATCCAGATATAGTATCCCCATATGACAATTAATCAGCGATATAAGTATCAGTTCAAGCAGATTGGCTGTTAGTTTCGAAATAACAAGAAAAATTTACAGTGATTCAATTACTTAATTGTATTCTAGTTGGCTCTGATGTTCTTTTACTAACGATTTTCTTATATAATTCTGCAAAATTTTTTATCAAAATTAATAAAGGGAATTAAAATGATTTTCAAACGAAATCACTTGGTCGTTCTGGTTAGCATCTTCGCTATTACAAGTTGTGGTGGTGGAAGTACTTCGAGCGACAAAACGGTCGAAATAAAAGACACTAATGTTACTCTCGTCGAAGAAGTATTGCAGACAAATAATACAATAGATGAATCTAATGCTGTTGAATTATTTCGCAACTACCTTAAAGAAATCATTGACTCTCAAATACCTGCTTATGATATTGCACAAATAGCAATTACCGGTACTTTCTCAAATGAGAAAGATGTTGCATGTAATCTATCTGGTACTATGACAAAAGAAATTATCTTTCAGCATCAACCAAACAGTTTTCTAACTATGGAAGACGATGAAATCCAATATTCTTTTCAAGAATGTTCTAATATAGAGTCTCAGTCGATTAACGGTAAGTTAAGCCTTCGTTATGATTTATATTTAAATGATAGCGATATTATTTATACTTCAATTGATTCAAATAATTATAAAATTGCATTAAATTATGACGCTATCGAAGATAACAGAACCTTTAGCAGCTTAATTAATGGCTCTGTTGAATACAATAGGTATAAAGAACCTGGGATAGATGAAACAAGTGTTTATTCAGACTTCTCAGAAGATAATGGGTTTGGGAGTTCTAAGGAACTTAAAAAAGTTACTTATAAGTTTACGCTAATGGAAAACCTTGCGCAAAGACATGAATCTATTTCAGGAGAAATTGTTCTAAGTCATTACCCAAACTCTGCAACTTTCAGCACATCTGAAGTACTTGTACGTGATGTTGAACGTCTTGGGTATTATAGTGAAGGTTCAATAAATTTAACCTATGGCGAGACAACAGCAGAACTCGAGTTATTTTCTGATGATACGGCAACAATAGACATATATTCTCGAGTTGAAAAAACACTGATACACTCTATAATCAATATTCCACAAAAGGATATATTTACTCGGTTTCCATAAAGTTAAACGCTCTCTATGATGCTTAAAGACTTTATGTAGCAAGATATAATAAAATAGACTGCTGATCTTTCTTGGTCATTTTACTGACCACCAACTTAAACGAGTTATCTATCATACGCTCAATTTCACCTTGTGGAATTGAGCCGTCTAAAATGATCGTATTCCATAAGCGCTTATTCATATGATAGCCGGGGATAATCGATGGGAATATATCACGTAACATAACGGCTTCTTCTGGAGCACATTTTAAATTCATCCACCAATCCCCTTTGTCAGAAGCATCACTTTTACCGTCACCCTTACCCATTTTTCCGATGGCTAAAGTCGCAAACATTTTATTTTTCACTTTGAATACTTTAATGTCCACACCAAAAGGGTAATCCAATGTGGCCTCAGGTTGGCCTAATAAGTACTTTTCACATGTAATATTATCCATATTGACCTCAATCAGTAAGTGAACACATTGCTCGAAACGTCATTCGGTTTAAATAAGAACGTCGTTTAAAACTCTCTGCCAGTTTTCACCCATCACTTTATCAATTTCAAGTGGGGTAAAACTTGCTTTACTTAATAAATATTCAAGGCTTCTCATCCTTTTTATATGATTTAATTCAGGAATAACAATATGGTTCACTGGTTGGTCAAAACCTAATACACCTGTTTTTCCAACACTGTGCCACCATTGTTCATATCCCTGAATTGCTACTTTATTATTGTTTCCTGAAAGTAACGCTTTTTCATGGCCTCTTAATGGATAATCATTGGCAATAGCTACCGCTTCAGCTCCTGCAATATTTTTTATATGTTTTAAATGATTTATATAATGTTCTGGTCTGGGTGTTTTTTCATTAGTTAACCACCAAGACATCATGAAAACGCCAAACACACCACCGCTATCGGCAATACCTTTAATAACATGGTCTGGTGTACAGCGTGAATTATCTATAATAGCGCGTGCTGCTCCGTGTGTTTGAACAACAGGTCCTTTTGCTCTAGCTAGCGTTTGTTCCGCGCTTTTAACACTAGAATGCGATAAATCAATCAACATATGTTTTGCTTCTAGTTTGTCAATTAGCTGCAAGCCTTCCGTTGATAGCCCAGCATTGCCCAGACTTAAAGCTCCTCCTGCAAATAAGTTGTCGTAATGATGCGTTAACTGCAGAGCTCTTAAACCTAATTCATAGAAATCATCAACCTGGTGCAAACCACCTTCTACACAATCAGCCCCTTGAATTTGTAAAAATACCGCACATTGATTATTTTTTTTAGCAACCGCCACATCGCGACCCGAAGTTGCGATCTTACAAATATCAGGGGCTGCTGCTAACTGTGCAGTTTTTTCCTTAATACTTTTCATACAGGCTTTATAAGTACGTTTATAATTCAGGCTGCCATCTGGACGTTTTATCTCCTCGATAGCTGAGATATCGGCAATAAAAGCATCCATTTCAGCGGCTTTAATATCATTAAGATCAGACGGTACAAAAGATAAACCATCGATATATAGTCTTTTCTCTTTCGATGTTGGTACCTTTTTTATAACGCTAGAATAAGCCTGTAATGAACTCATAGAAAGTGCTATGCCCACACTCTGAATAAATCGTCTTCGTTGCATTAGATCGCCTTTTTTATTAACCAATGATGCGGATTTTTCATTATAAACATAAAGTATCTTAACTCAACAAATCACTTTCTATAGTAGCCCTCACTATTAATAAGCTTTATTCATCACATACCCAAACTAATAGATGAAATAGAAATCTCAGCATTAGGTTCTTCTATAGTATCAGTTCTATTTTACATCGCAGGTGAACTTATGTGTAGTACACCAAAACCAAAGCAAAAAATTAAAGGCAAAACCTCAAGCAATGTCGTCAGTATTTTATCTCACATGAATGCAGAACAAAGAGAACAGTTTGCTGAACGTGCCAATAAGGCGAGTGAGCGACGGGAGGTACAGAAGCAAAAAGCTATATTAGAGCAGACTCAGATAGATCAAAATAAAGCTCATACTTCACTAAAGAAAAATACCATGGCGGGTAAGCCATGGCATTATTGGTTGATAAGCGCTAGTTTTAGTGAAGTATTTCAAACGATACTCCATAAAAACAAAAAACCTTTACGTTAAAAACGTAAAGGTTTTTCTAATTAATATTGGTCGACTTTTGTTGAGAAAATGATTTACATCATCTACTCAATTTAACGTCATTAAAAAGAGTATGTCGCTTCTACCCATGCGCTCAAACCTTCACTGGGCAATCTATCCATTACTGGTGTCCCAACCTCTTTAACACGATTATAACCGCCTAAGTGATTTTGATATTCTCTATCCAGTAAGTTATCGACACCACCACGTAGGGTAAAATCAGCCGTAACGAAATACTCAATATCAATGTTAACTAGACCATAACCAGAAGTTGCCTGTTCAGTATTCGTTGCAGAAACATCATCTTGTGCCGAAACAGCAACTAAGGTTAGATTAGTGATGACGTTTTCATCATGATAACTAACGCTGACTTGACCGTTAAGTGGTGCAATGCGATATAAGTTATCATCAATATCACGACGTTCACCTCTAACATAACTGGCGATCCCTGATAACTGGAAGTTGTCTGTAAGGTTGTAATACCAATTAACATCCGCGCCATATAGCTTAGCATCAACATTGTTAAATTTAAGCGGGTTGTCATCTTTAGCCATCATTGATGCCATCATTTTCGCTGACGCATCGTCCATGCCTAGTGGTGTCCCTTGAATGTAGTTATCAATATTTTGATAAAACACATGTGGGGCAATCATAAAGTCACTTGATTGCCAGGTTAGGCCAAGATCACCTTGATACGCTGTTTCTGATTTAAGGTCAATATCACCAATATAAGTATGACCATCTGCTAAACCACCGGTAGACTCCATTGGCGTCCATAAGTAACGTTCTTGATATGATGGCGCACGGTTCTTCACACCAACACCGACATATAATGATAAAGCTTCACTTAGCTGAGTTTGCGTGCTTAGTGCTATATCTACATTCGTGTCTGATACTTTCCGATCAGCATTATTAAAATCACCTTCAAGATCACTTAATAAGCTGCCCATACTTGGCATCATTCCTGAGTTCATGCCACCCATGCCTGAGTCCATACCGCCCATTCCTGAGTCCATATCACCCATGCCTGAGTCCATACCGCCCATGCCTGAGTCCATATTCATGTCACTCATATTCATCGCCATATTGCCACTTACTTCATCAGCATTAGATATAGCATGCTTTATTCTAACGCCAAACTGAACGGTAGTTTGTCCATACTGATTTTGCCATTCAGTAAAAAAGCCAAATCGATCATCTTGCACATTGTTAAAATTGACCACTTCAAACATAGCATTCGTTGGGTTGGTAATAACCGAGTCGTGTGTTGCAAGATAACCATCAACACCAAAACTTAATTCGCCAAAGCTGAATTCACGATTTAGAACAAACTTAAAATCTGTCGTATCAGCAAGTGCTGTGTTACGACGTTTTTTCATAGGATCATGCGCGCGCATTAAAAAGTTGGTCATACCATGATCAGCATCTAAATAGCCTACAGACCATTCGCCTTGCCATTGCCCTAATTGAAAATCACCATCAAGATTAATTCGACTACTTTCGATATACTCAATATCCATTGGTAGTGCTGGGGTGCCTGAGTCGGTCGTTTTGGTATAGTGATAGCTCAAACCCACAGTATTATTTTCAGTTGAGTGTCTTACATCAAAACCTGCTTGAGTTTTATCAAAGTCAGTTGGTTCAATAACTGTTCCATCTCCACTTTCCATACTATCGCCGACCTGCGTATTACCATAAAGTAATACCGCAACATCACCTGTAGCAATGTTGGTCACACCTGAAAGTGTACTCGCGCTATTATTGCTGCGATAGCCTGCTTGTAAATCACCTGATACTTGTACTTTCTGTGAATTCATTACTTCAGCTTTACGCATTGAAATATCGATAGCACCACCTATGGTACTCATGCCAGCAGAAACTGGCGCAATACCACGATATACCGTCATAGAATCAACAATGAGGGGTGTTGAATAACTTAACGGTGTGTCCATTGCATTTGGACCAGCACCAATAATAGGATGGCCATCAAGTGTCGTAGCAACTCTGTCGCCGAATAAACCACGGTACTGAGCTATGCCGGTAATTGGACCATTACTGTTAATGTTCGCGCCAGGAACAGAAGCTAGCCAATTGGCTAAATCAGCTTCAGTCGTTTTACCTTGCGCGTAACTTTGATTGTCTACGAGAGAATTATGACGCTGATTTGAGATAGTGATGACTTCAATATCTTCAATCGTGCCTTGAGTATTGTTGGCTAAAGCGGGTAGCGCTATAGCACTGCTACCTAAAATAACGAGGTTAACAGCGAGAGCAAGAGGTTTCAGAGTAAAATTCATGTGATTTTCACTTACAGTAATATTGAAATAAATTCAGTTTATTGAATCGGTATAACGCTATTTTGTAAGTGATTACATTTGGAAACAAATGGTATTGGGCAATGTGCGACAAAGTGTCGCACCTTAAAACTAGCTTAGTTGCGCTAGGTCAAAAAAGCAGAAAGTGATAACTAAATAACACCCGCTTTTTTCAAATGATTTCTAGCAATTTCAACACGAGAAGCTTTCATTTCAGCATAACTATTGCGGGTAAAATTAAATGCAAAGTAATGTACACCTTTATCATTTTCAACAAAGCCAACATACCAACCTAACATGATCTTACTGCTTTTATCATTGCTATTTGCTTTGCCTGCTCCTGTTTTTGCATAGAGCGAATAGTTAGCACCTTTTTCAACTAACATGACTTCTTTTAGGGTATCAATGCTGTGCTGACTAACGGCTAATTGTCCACGATGCATTTTTTGTAAAAAACGTACTTGCTCTAATGCCGAAATTTTCATACTGCCATTAAGCCAAAAATCATCTAATCCCGAGGAAATATCTTGGTTTCCATAATTGAATTTTGAGACATAAGACTGCATTTCATCTTGACCAATGTCCGTTGCTAATTGTCGAAAAATGGGCACCATAGAAAATTTAAATGCCGTGGCAAGGTCATACTCTGGAAATTTCCATACTGATGGCCACCACGCTTTTACCGGATACTTCTCTTTATCAAACGTTAAGACTTGTTGTGCACTAGTTATTTTCTTGCTATCCAATGCAATGAGGCTATTAGTAATTTTAAAGGTAGAAAAAGGAGATAAACGTTGCTTTGCTCTCTCTTCATTTATCAGTGAAAGCATCTCATTTTCTTCTGTGTATGATGAACCTTGAGTCACTTTGACGTTGTGGTGACTATTTACATCCTCACTCGTTGTCTCACTGACTATTTGTGTCATCGTTTCACTTTTCTTCTCGCTAAGTAAAACAAAAGTACAATCATTACTACTAGCAAGACAAAGTTCATCGCTGGCAATTGCTTGGGGGGTAAAACTGTTCAGTGCGAATGCACCAACAATACAGATAACTTTTTTCACACAAACCTCCTTATTAAAACTGATTAGGGAATTATAGCCGATCTACTGAGCTTGCATCTTGAAGCATCATTGGCATATACAGAAGAAAAATCATACGCGGCTTCAACATGGGAAACAATGACATAAATCAAGCAAGCAGATTTATGTCATTGATAAGGTGACAAATACAAATTTAGTGTCACAATGGTTAGATAGGTTACCAACAGGAAAATGAATGAAAGCTTTTTTTACCTTAGTTTTTATACTATTAAGTTCTACTACTTTTGCCGCTGAACAAGCTGAAGAGATATTTGCACAACTCACCCCCTCTCTTTACCAAATTAAATTAATTGATAAAGCCAGTGGAGAGAAGTCCTCTATTGGTTCAGGTTTTCAAATCAGCAATGATGGCATTATTGCCACCAACTATCATGTAATATCTAGCTATGCTCGTCATCCCGAAAAATATCGCATTGAGTACTTAGATCACCAAGGAAAAATGGCTGAGGTGGAGTTGGTTAGTGTTGACGTTATTAATGATCTGGCATTGGTAAAACGTCAGGTTGACGGTGAAATGCCTTATTTCCAGCTTTCTAATCAAAAACCTATTAAGGGTGAAAAGCTGTTTGCCTTAGGCAATCCTCATGATCTAGGTATGATTGTGGTACCAGGCACTTATAACGGTTTAAAAAAAGAATCATTTAATGAACGCATTCACTTCACCGGCTCGATAAACTCAGGCATGAGTGGTGGGCCTGTAGTAAACAAGTCTGAAAAAGTAGTGGGTATTAATGTCGCTACATCAGGCAACCAAATTGGCTTTTTAGTACCTCATGATAAATTGGTAACGCTTTTTAATAATTACAATAAACAAGCCCCTACTGATATTAAACAACAAATGGCTGAACAACTATTAGCTAACCAAAACAAACTAATGAAGGCATTGCTTAATAATACTTGGCAAAGCAAAGAGCTGGCAGGTAAAGCCATGATCCCAATTATTGAAGTACCCTTTATTCGCTGTTGGGGTGATTCTAATGCTGATAAAACCGATGCGCTTATATTGGCAGCTATTGCAAATTGCTCGCTCGATGAGAATACCTATCTCTCTTCGCACTTTTTTACTGGTAGTGTCGAGATTGAATTTCGCTATATGCAGGCAAAAAACTTAAGTGATAATAAATTTTATCACTTATACCAACAACAGATTGCCCGAGCAGGTGCAGGTAATAGAGCAGGAAAAAATGATGTCAGTGAATATCAGTGCCACCATGACTTAGTTACGCCATCAAGTACTGCTAATACAAATAAGACTATTAATAACAAGAGTATATTCTGTACTCGTGCTTACAAAGACTTCTCTGGGTTATTTGATGTATTATATTTAGGCGCTAGTGTCGATAAGAATCAACAAGCGTTAGTAAGTCACTTTACCATTGCTGGAGTCAGCCAGGAAAATGCGATGGCATTTACTGGTAAGTTTATGGAGGCGGTGTCATGGAAGTAGATATGGAAGTAACTCAACACACTGAAGATTACACTACAGAACTAGAGTCTACGAAACATATTAAAAACGATGATTTATCATTCCAGCAAGGTGAGATAATTATTGAAGAAATCAGTAGAAACCATAAACTGATACATCGTCATAAATTAACTCGAAATGAAGTCTCTATTGGCCGAAATTACCAGAATGACATTATTTTAACTGACCCGCATATTTGTCCGCAGCATCTCTCATTAAAATATTCTCAAGGCATTTGGCATCTTAATGACAACAACTCAGTTAATGGGACTTTACTAGATAACAACCAAAATAGACGGCAAGATGCTCATCAACAAGTGATTAATGATGGCGATGTCATCATATTGGGGAAAAGTCAGTTAAGAATACTGTTTAGTGATCATAAAGTATCAGAGACTATTGCGCTTAGTCCGTTTGAGTCGCTTATTGATTTAATCCGACATCCCATTGCTGTTTTTATTAGCCTTGCTGTGTTTATGCTAATAGCCGGTAATATTTCCTATTTAAATCAACAAGTAGAAACGAATATAAGTCAGTTATTTGTTAGCGCCGTTAGTATGAGTTTATTATTCTCTCTATGGCCTGCCGGCGTTGCTTTAGTATCTCACCTCACTAAAAATGAACCTAGGCTATTCGCTCAGTTTGGTATTAGCTTTGTCTTTTTTATACTGATGTGGTTCAGTGATTTACTAGAAGAGATTGTTGCCTTTAATTCGGCTAGTAACTCTGTTTTAGGTTTATTCATTGCGTTACTCCCAATTTTATTGGCCTTTAGCTTATTTTGGCTAAATAGCTATATTGGTTTTCATATGAGCGCTAAACGTCGGATTGTCGTAGCAATCAGCATTACTGCGTTACTGTTCGGCGGCGCCTACTTATTGCAATACAGTAAGAAACGGGAGTTCAATCCGCACCCTAATTATAATGCTACCATAATGGCACCTGTGTTTTTAATAGCACCCAGCAACAGTGTTGACAATTTTATTAAGCAAAGTAATAACTTGTTTGAGCAAGCCAGTAAAGCGGCATTAGAAGACGACTAATACCAAACGGATTAATTTCTTGGTCAGCTTAGAATTACACTAGCGAGCTTAAAACAAGCAAAATGAGTTAAACATAGTTACTCTATATTTCATTC
>OJHK01001218.1_pt1 | contig 12663 bp, 15 predicted proteins | sample 1595161 | NCBI WGS metagenome assembly OJHK01 (sample SAMN05416842, study PRJEB24817) | seawater metagenome | isolation source: Sea water | place: Canada:Atlantic | collected 2013-07 | reverse complement strand
CTACACCTCTCTATTCGTCGGCAGCGTCAGATGTGTATAAGAGACAGGTAATACAAAGCCTCTTGCTGTATAGGTTGTAACCCTAAGCTTTGCCCTTCAAGTCGCGTTTCTTGCCGTAATAAATTGGCTAAACGCTCGATTAAATTAAATAGTTCATCATTCATTCCTTAATAGTATCGAGTCAAAACATATTTGACAAGTAGAGTTTTCTTATGCTTAAATATAATTAGTATCGATTCGAAACTAGTTTGGTTGGGTACATTAAACTGAATTACATTTTGAGTTAAGCACTTCTTTCCCTATACACAATGTAATTAAAAGGATTAATCATGAAAAAATCACAGCTATTAATCGCAGCAGCCTTAAGTACCGTGCTGCTGAATACAAATTCCTATGCTCACAATAAGCACAGTGGCCATATTCAAGCACCGAGTTCTTCGGCCATTGCTACTGAGTTTGATATTGTTCATGCCAAGGTGATTACCCAAGGCAGTCACCTGATATTTCAACAAGCAGTAACGGGGAAAGTGGGCAATAAGCACCCCAACAAAAAGGGTAAATTAGCAGGCGCCGAGGTTTATAGTTATGTCTGGCCAACATCACTTAATAGCTCTGCAGTAGGTTTTGAAGCGGATCAAGGTATTCTGTCTTTAGCCTTAACTGTACATCCTGACTTTGACGACACCCCGTTATACGACGAAGATGGTGATGGCAACAAAACCAACGACGGAGATAAATGGCATAGTCACTGGGTAGTTCTAGTGCCTGACAATGCCTGTGGTGAAGGTGCTTTAAAAGTTAAAGACATTGCTCAAGGTAGCTCACCTAAATTACCGCCGACTTGGCCAAACTTGCCTATCTTTATTGACAGTCCAGGATTTGATTTTAGCTTAGCGAAATCTGAAGTGTTAGTGCGAGTGCCGCTATCTGCACTTGGTTTTCCAGAAAGTTTTTCTTTTGATGGTGTTACCGCAGGTTTGAAAATAAACCAGCAAGTACATGCGCCTCTGCTGTGTGTTACCGATGTATTTGATGTCGCATCTGGTGATTTGAGTTTATCTGGCAAAAGCCAATAATTTAGTTGGAGCAATGAGTATGCAAATACATGTTTTTGATACCCATGTAATGACGGTATCAGGTGAATATATCCATTTTGATGTGTTGGTCAATAATGAAAATATTAAAGAGGTAGAGCAATATGCCAAACAGTATCTCGATAGTTTAGGCGTGAAAGTAGATAATATTAAGCAAAGCCGCTGCAATTTTTGCCATAGTGAACTTGCTAACCTTGAGGTGCAAGAAAGTGTTGCTAGTCAGGGGTATAGTATTATTCGTTTATAATTCATTTACTGTCGATGTGGCATCATTTAGTACTACATCAGTACTGATGTAGTAAGAGGAAACACTCCATGGCAAAGAACATCAGTTGTGAGGCTCATGACTATTTTGAAATTGTCTGCATGCGTCGTAGCCTAATTAAGGTTATCACCACAGAGAATAAAAAATATCATGGCATAGCAACAGACATTAAGCTGGTCGAAAAGCAAGAATATCTAAACATCATTGATGGTAATGAAATTAGGCAAGTGCTTTTAAGTGACGTTAAAAAACTTGAAGCATTAGGCAATAAGGCTGCACAACATAACTTTTCTATTACAGTTAGGAGTTAACCCTAAGGTATAAACGACTTTAGGTAGGTTAGTAAGTAAAATCACTCGTGAGCGTGATACCTAAAGCGTTTAAGTCCTAAGCTTGTGCTTCATTTGCTCTGCGATTGACTGGATATCGTTCAAAATCTTCCCAGTAATGAATACCGCCCAGCATTTCTTTAACGCCATAACCCAAGGCTGAAATTTTCAATGCGGCTTTTGCGCCGCCATTGCAACCGGGTCCCCAACAGTAAACAACAAATAAGGTGTTTTTATCGTAGTTAGCCAAAGACTCTGGGGTTATTTCATTGTGGGGTAGGTTCACCGCGGTAATCGCGTGGCTTTTTTCAAAGGCCTCTTTGGCGCGTACGTCTAATAAAACATAGTGATTACTGTGTTGTATTATATCGTTATAAACATCAGAGCAATCGGTTTCGCTGGCAAGCTTGGTCGCAAAAAAATTATTCACTTGTTGTGCGGCAATTAATTGTTGAGAAAATGCATTACTATAGTTAGTCATAGCTGTTCCTAGCTTTAAAAACGTTACTGTAACCCGGCTAGATTACTTGCTAAATTCATTAATACTTAAGGTAGAGTTCGGTATAAATGAATGGTGGTAAAGGCTATGAAAAAGGTAGAGTAGGCGTTATAAAAGCGCAATCACTTTGAAATTAAGAAAAAGTTGAGGAAGTCATTTGTGGAGTTTTATCACCTACGATCATTTGTTGCCGTAGCTCAAACAGGCAATCTAACCCAAGCGGCTAAAAGGTTATATACCACACCACCTGCGATAAGTGCTCATATTAAAAGTTTAGAAGCAGAGTTGGCAACGCCTCTATTTATTCGCTCTAGTAAAGGTATGGCTTTGACCGAAAAAGGTCAATTACTGTTAACAAAAGCGCAAGTGACTTTAGATAGCGCGGTAGATTTAGTTAATCTTGCTGCGGATAATCAACATGAAATTATTGGCACTTTTAAGTTAGGTAATAACTTGGGTGTCGAGCAAGTTAAACTGGCTGAGCTCGCTGAAAATTTACAAGAAAATTGTCCAGGTATAAGCTTGGTTATTCGGCAACAATCAAGCGGTAAAACACTCAATGATATTCGAAGACAGTCGCTGGACGGCGGCTATGTTTTTGGTGAGATACCAGATGATTTTGTTAGCATTAAGGTATCGGAGCAGACAATAACTACCATTGCACCGTTAACCTTTGATGTTAACCAAGTCTTAACTGTATCTGAGCTTGGTCAACAACCTTGGATAATGATGGGGGAATATTGTCCCTTTGATGACTTACTAAAGGCTAAGCTAGGAAAAAACATTGCCTCGGTATTGAAATCTAGTGATGACGGCACTCGGTTAGAGTTGGTTAAAAAGTGCTTTGGCTTGAGTTTTATCACCTTAGAGGAAGCAATATCCGCGGAAAAAGATAATATGGTGCAGATTATTTCTAGCTTAAATTTTACTGCGCCATTACATTTTGTCATTGCTAAAAATCATGCACAAGATCCGGTTATTAAAGCACTATTACAAGAAATTCGCATTTTATGGCATCAACAGATATAAGCATTAATTGCCTCAAATAATAAACGTGACTTATGAAAATGGCTTAACCCTTTAATTTATTGTGTTATCACTATGCCACTTATTCTGATGCTGAAAAGACTAAGATAAAGCGGAAAGCTCAACTTGGCATTAAAAAATTCAGTCAGTTTGTTCTATATCTTCATTTCATATAATACCCATCATCATTGGTGATTTACGTATTTATCTCAGTTAGTTATACACTGCAATATATCACAAAGAACACTTTGATGGAGCAACAGGGTGCAGTTTAATCGAGAGAGTAATAGTGCAATTTTATTGGCAGGTATATTAGCTCTTGTTGTGGGTGTTGGTGTTGCTCGTTTCGTTTTTACTTCACTTTTACCCGCAATGTTAGAAGACTCAATCAAGATAGCTTTTGCCGGTGTGCTTGCCTCCATAAATTACTTCGGTTATTTAAGCGGATCCATTTTTTCTGTTTTTATTAAAGACATATATAGCAAGGTAAAATATTTCAGGTTCGGGTTGTTGCTTTGTGTCATTTGTTCTTTTGTTTTAGGCGTTACTGAAAATAGTACGGTGTGGATTATTGCCCGATTTTTAGCTGGCTTTGGCGCAGCAATGGCGTTGGTTGTCGGATCTGCTATTGTCATGCTTAAGCTAAAATCAACTAATAAAACTAAGGCCATGGGAATACATTTTACCGGTTTGGGATTTTCGATAGTTATTACTGATCTTGTGATGCGAAGTGTCTTTTATTATGGCGGAGATTGGAAAGATGCATGGCTTATATTGGCCATCATTGGTGCGCTTTTCGCTTGTTATTCCGCATATGTTTTACGTTTTGATAAGCAGCCTACCAATGAGGTTGTTAAACATAAATTTGATAAGGCAATCTTCTCACCTATGGTTATCATTCTTATTTTGGCTTACTTTACCGAGGGTGTCGGTATGGTTGTACAATCAACCTTTTTGCCTGACATAGTGAACTCATTGGCGGGTTTATCGGGGTATGGTGGCTGGGTATGGTTAGTCGCAGGTATTGCTGGAATACCGTCTTGTATTATATGGATGCGATTAGCGCATCGTTTTGGCAGTATTAATATTATGGTCGTTGCCATGCTCTTACAAATTATCGGGATTTTAATCCCTGTATTTTCTAACAGTATTATTATGAACCTTCTCAGTGGTATGTTCTTTGGCGCAACATTTATCGGGTTAGTTGCCCTGTTTATGAATTTTGGTGGTCAACTCTCAAAGAATAATCCTGTCTTTATTATGGGAGCATTAACCTCGGCTTACGGGGTTGGGCAAATTATTGCGCCATTATATAGTATCGCCTTGATCGAACAATTTCAGACTTATAATCACGCCTTATATTTAACCGCATTTATTGTTGCGTGTGGTGTTTTATTACTCACTTATGCCAAATTCAATATTAAGGAAGCCAAACAATGTATGCAGTAACAATAGATTGAGCTTTATTGTTGACACTCAAGCGATGACCACTGTTTGAACTCTTTAGCATATATCTTTGACCATTCAATAGCAGCGGCCTCATCCGACAGTTTTTCGATAACAGCTAAGGAAGACGCATCTGTTATCATACGATTGGTAAAACTAATGTTTTGAATTAAGTGAGATACACAAGGAAATTTTTGTTTTAAGTTGATAGACGCGGCTTTTTTTAACCACCCACCCCTGCGGTTACCACAGTCTTTAACTAAATTTTTATTGAGTCCCCATTCGGGAATTTTTTCACATTGTTCTGTATACAATGGAAAATTAACAAATTCACCTTTGATATAATTGTCGGTCCAATTAGGACTCCAATTGAGCAAGAGGATAGGACGTTTTTTTTCCTTCGCATCGGTAAGCTCTTCCCATAGTGCGGATTCACCAGGTAAACGTTCGATAGCAAACTTGAGGCCTAACGCTCGAATAATATCAGCATCACCATAATTCCAAGGGCCGCCAAAATATGTACCTTTGTCCGTTGTTTTTAATCCCTTAAAAAGAGCTCTGCATTGATTTAAAGCTTGCCATTGAGGTAATTCAGGACATAAATCTTCTACATATTTGGGGTACCACCAATCTTCTATCACTGTCGCTTCATGTGTACCTAAGTCAAGAATGTCACCGTTTGCGACAAGCTTATTAAACTCTTGCCCCATTGAGGGTTCCCATACTTCTATCTGAAAATGAATAACCCCACGTTTCAGTGCGCCCCATTGACGATCTGCACTAATGTTGACGTATTCTACAGGGACACCTAAATTTTCAATTAACTGACCAACAACGTTGGATAATACCCGTTGGCTTGACCAGTTATTTGTTGGTATTACGACTTTATCTGAAAGGTGAGACGGTTTGGACCATAATGTGCTGGAAAAAAAGAGTAATGAGAATAAGGTCTTAACGTAATAACTATGGTTCATTTTTAGCCTAAGGATTAAACGAGGTTAGGAGCGCTTCAAATTATATGTAATAACGCTTGGGATAAATTTTATCGCGAATGAGGAATAAAAATCACCGGTTACTACTACCTTCAAGGGGCTAGCGCTATTAAGTTTAATATATATTTACTGCGATGTCCTATTTCGTATCAAAGGATCTAGTTGGTTGAGTAATGTCGATGAGCTAAATAGCATCGTATTTATCAAATTTATTGAATTTGATAATTGCAGTAAGCTCTTTACCATAAAGGCTGCCTTTTTCAGAATAATGGTCTAATTTAGTTACCAGTATGAAAGGATTATTCGTTTGCATTCTAGTTTGTCTAAACTGAGCGAAAGCACCACTGCGGCCTACCGTGCGATAGTAATCGTATATAGCTTCTTCAATCGAATCGTATTTTTTGACCCAAATAGTTTTATCGCCTCGTTTTTTCAGGGCAGCAACTCTAGGTTCATCTTTGTTAAATGACCAAACACCGAATACATTATTAGCAATTCTAAAAAAACGCGAAGTGGCCCAAGAGCTCTCTATTGCGGCTTGTGCTATGGCAATACTTTTGGGATGGGGTTTAAGTGCCATGAGTAATTGCTCATTGGTAGTCGCCTTGTATTCTACTTTTAACTTGTCAATCTCAGCATTCGTTTCGCCCGTATCAATGGCAGTTTTAATTTTTTTATATCGGGTCATGAGAGATGTGTAAACATTTTCAACAGCAGGAACGATTAACGCTCTAAATCGTGCTTTTTTCTCTTGTACTGTCATTTTAGGAAGTTCTGGCTCCTTTTGAGTACCAGTATAAATAACCGAAGCGATAATGATGAGCATAATGAAAGTGAGAATAATGTTGATTTTTTTTGAAGGAAGCTGCACTAATATATTTCCGAAGTGATTGTTAAACTGAAGTATTAAGAATAAATAGTAGGATAGTTCAGTGGTAAAAACAAAGTTTAACTTGGCAGCTAGTGCGGTGATTTTTTAAATAGGCAAAAGTGAATAATATTGAGGCGGCTCTGCCTCACAGTCGACATTCACTTTCGCCTGACTTGTTAGCCATAGGTACTGCTAAAACTCTCAACGCCTGCTTGCGCGCAACCTAAGTCTTGTTCGGGCGAGCCAGAACTCACACCAATACCACCAACAACGCTGCCATTAAAGGTGATAGGCAAACCACCACCAACAATACACATACGACCGCCTAAAGCGGTATGAATACCGAATAAGTTGTTTTTATGGCCGGGGATGCAGGCTTTGTTAAATTCATGGGTACCTTTACGTGCAGATGCGGCAGTAAATGCTTTATCTTGCGAGATGGTAATACTGTGTACTTTACCGCCATCCATGCGTTCAAAGGCAATTAAATTACCTGATTCATCGACGACTGAAATACACATAGGTACGCCGAGTTCATTTGCTTTACTTACTGCGCCATCAATGATCGTTTTTGCTTCCGTTTGGTTTAGTCTATTTATTGTTAACATAGTTTCCACTCTTTAATTTTAAATCTGGTTTATACCCAAGCCACTTCAAAATGCTTGTTCAGGATAATGAGCAACTCATGAGCAAGGCGCATCTTTTTATTAATGGTCATTCGGGAGAATGCAGGAGCTTATTCTCCTGAACAACCATTCTCTTCAACCAATGCCTTGCCTAAAACGTTTCTAATTCCAACTGAATCATGCTGTTTGCAGTAGTTTGGGTATTACCCCAAGCTCCGTTGTTATGGGAGAATGGGTATGCCGCAGAGATAAAATATTGGCGGTGAGAAGATACCTTTGCTGCTGTAAATTTTTCTTAGCTGGCCTCTTTGATCGGTTGTTGGTTTTTAACAAAACCAAGCTCAACTGAAATTGATTTACCTGCTTTGACTAAATGTTTAACCCATTCATCTTTGCGTCTCTCAATGGGGGCTGACACGGATAATCCAGCAACAACTTCACCGTATCTGTCATATAAAAGTACGCCAATGCAACCTACGCCTATTTCAGCTTCTTCATTATCGTAGGCAAATCCTTGCTCAACACAGTGCATGCATTCACGCTCTAAGCTTTCTATTTCTGAAAATGTTTTACGCGTATAGGTTGGCAAATTTGTGCGATGGGCATAGCCACTTATTCCTTCGCTGCCTTCCATGCCTAACATCATTTTACCTACGCCTGTAACATGAAGCGGAGCACGGCTTCCAATGATTTGTTGAACATGCATCATTCTATTGGGAATGGCTTTTTCTACGTAAATGATCACATCGCCTTCACGTGTGGTGAGGTTGATCGTTTCACCAAACTTATCTCGTAGTTTTTCCATGTAAGGTAATGCAGTTTTACGAAAATCCACGTGCTGAGACTGATAATTGCTGAGTCTAATGAGTCGGCCACTTAACTGGTACTTACCTGAATTGTCTCGGTCAACAAAGTGATTATCAATAAGAGAATGTAATATTCGAAAAGCGGTAGAAGGCGCTAAATTAGTATCTGCACTAAGCGCTTTTAGTGTTACCGGCATGGTATAGCGTGAAATAGCATCTAGTAATGTGGCTGCTCTATCTATTACTTGAATGCGAGATTCTGGTTTAACTTTAGTCATAATATTGCCGCTCAGTTTGAAAATTTAGTCTCATTAACATTTGAATTATTAATAAACGTTATTGGTATAACATCCTCTTTCTTGACTCTTGTGTCAACTTTTCGTTTTCATTTTTTAATATAGAACTAAAACCAACTAAAACCATCATTAATTTGAGTTTGCCGATTTCACATAGTGGAATCTGTAAGTTTTTTTGCAGTCGGTATTCATACAGCCCTTTATTTATCAGTGGTATGAGAAGTGTTTTACCGTAGCAATAAACCATTATTTCACATGGTGAAATCCATCTTGTTTGCCTGAACTAGTGGTTTTCCATAAGGTGAAATTGAAGCAAACAAATTATTAAGAAAGTAAACATCATCTACAAATTACGAGTCCCTTAAGACTCATAAAGATAAATATGACGGTTAATACCGCAAGAGATATTAAGAGGCACATATGAGCAGTTCACCTAACCCAACCATGACTATTCCAAGCTACGATGATGTACTCGTTGCCCACGAACGTATTAAACCCTTTATTCACGAAACGCCAGTATTAACCTCACGTTTCCTCAATGAGTTAACAGGTGCAGAGCTGTTTTTTAAGTGTGAAAACCTACAAAAGGCAGCGGCTTTTAAAGTACGCGGAGCCTGTAATGCTGTTTTTGGTTTAACCGATGCAGAAGCAAAAATTGGCGTTGCCACACATTCATCAGGTAACCATGCGTTATCGTTATCGTATGCGGCTGGACGACGTGGCATACCTGTGACTGTAGTAATGCCACGCACAGCCCCGCAAGCTAAGAAAGATGCCGTAATTGGCTATGGTGGAGTCATCGTTGAATGTGAACCATCTACCAGTTCACGCGAAGCTGTCTTTGCTGATGTTGTTGCTGAATCAGGTGCTGATTTTGTTCATCCCTACAACGACCCACGTGTTATTGCAGGCCAAGCAACTTGTGCAAAAGAGCTAGTTACTCAAGTACTTAATTTAGATGCTGTGGTTGCGCCAATTGGCGGCGGCGGCATGATATCAGGTACTTGTTTAACACTGTCTACGACAAACCCGACAATAAAAATTTATGCGGCAGAGCCTTTGAACGCAGATGATGCGGCACGTTCATTTAAAGCGGGTCATATTATTGCTGACGATGCTCCAGAGACAGTTGCCGATGGTCTAAAAGTCCCACTTAAAGATCTGACTTGGCATTTTGTTAAAAACCATGTCACCGATATTTTAACGGCAACGGAAGATGAAATTGTCGCGGCAATGAAGCTTATTTGGATCCGCATGAAAATTGTAGTGGAGCCAAGCAGCGCGGTAACACTAGCGATTATTTTGAAAAATCCTGAGGTATTTAAAGGCAAGCGTATCGGGGTAATTCTTACCGGCGGTAATGTCGATTTAGACAAATTGCCGTGGATGAATAAATAAACCAATAAGTACAGCCGTCAAAAAATTAAAACGTTGGTTCAAATTAAAAATTATACAAAAGCTCGATCTAAAAATTATCTAAATACTAATTAAAACTTTGGAGAAGAAGATGACAAAAGTAAATGATTTAGAAGTAGGTTATGACGTTCCTGCCCTTCCGGGTATGGATGAAGCAGACATTCAAACACCTTGTTTGATTGTCGATTTAGACGCGTTAGAGCGTAACATTACTAAGATGGGACAATTCGCTAAAGAGATGGGCGTTCGCCATCGCGTACATGGCAAAATGCATAAGTCTGTTGATATCGCCTTTTTACAAGAAAAATTAGGTGATAGCTGTGGTGTGTGTTGTCAAAAAGTATCGGAAGCAGAAGTTTTTGCTCGTGGCGGCATTAAAGATGTTTTAGTGTCTAACCAAGTTCGTGAACCAGCAAAAATAGACCGTTTAGCACGTTTACCTAAACTTGGCGCTCGTACTTTGGTTTGTGTTGATGATCTTGAGAATGTTGCTGAATTAGCAGCTGCGGTTAATAAACATGACACGCAAATTGAATGTTTAGTTGAAATCGACTGTGGCGCAGGCCGTTGTGGTGTAGCTGAAGGTCAGCCTGTTGTTGATATTGCTAAAGCGATTGCGGCGACTCCAGGTTTAACCTTCTCTGGCATTCAAGCTTACCAAGGTGCTATGCAGCATATGGAAAGCTACCAAGAACGTAAAGAGAAGATCGACATCGCTGTTGGCATGGTTGCTCGCACAATCGAGATGCTTAAAGCGGAAGGGCTTGAATGTGACATTGTTGGCGGCGGTGGTACAGGCTCATATTACTTTGAAGGTAATTCAGGTGTTTTCAATGAATTACAGTGTGGTTCTTACGCTTTTATGGATGCTGATTACCAACGCATTCATGATGAAAAAGGTGAGCGAATTTCAGAATTTGAAAACTCATTATTTATCTTAACGTCTGTGATGAGCCACACCAAAGCTGACAAAGCTATTTGTGATGCGGGTCTTAAAGCACAATCAGTAGATAGTGGTTTACCGTACATTTTTGGTCGTGACGATGTTGAATACATTAAATGTTCTGATGAACATGGTGTTATTTCAGATGTGAATGGTGTATTAAAAATTAATGAAAAGCTAAAACTTGTACCAGGGCATTGTGATCCAACGTGTAACGTGCACGATTATTATGTTGGCGTACGTAATGGCAAAGTTGAAACCTTATGGCCCGTGTCTGCGCGTGGTAAAGCGTACTAATCGCAGTTTTTATCGTTATATCGGCTCTCGACTTCGGTTGGGAGTTTTCCCTTTTTTAGGACATTAATTATGAGTGTTGCAAAAGAAAACCATTCACAAAAAAATTCTTTACCCGTTAACAAGGGCGTATCCGTTGTTTCTGAAGCGGTTTGCCAAGAAGTGATGGGCAGAGCGGATGCCTTTACCGCAGTAGAAAGCGTATTTTCTGCCATGGCGAAAAATACCGCCTACAACTTTCCCGTCATACGTGAAGCCATTGGTCATGCAGATGCCCTTTATGGTTTTAAATCGGGCTTCGACCGTGATGGTATGGTGTTAGGTTTAAAATCAGGAGGATACTGGCCGGGCAACGTACAAAAAGACCTGACTAACCACCAGTCTACAGTCATTTTGTTTGATCCTGATACGGGTCAGTTAAAGTCCCTTGTTGGCGGTAACTACTTAACGGCTGTGCGTACAGCAGCTTCCTCTGCAGTTTCTATTGCGCATTTAGCGCGTAAAGATTCAAAAGTGCTCGGCATGGTTGGTGCTGGTCATCAATCTACTTTTCAATTACGCGCCGCGGTTGAGCAACGTGATTTTGAAAAAGTTGTTTGCTGGAACTTCCACCCTGAGCAAATACCTAAGCTTGCTGCGGTGGCTGAAGAATTAGGCTTACCGTTTGAATCAGTAACGCGTGAAGCACTTTGTGCTCAAGCAGATGTTATTATTACTATAACTTCGGCGTTTGAGGCGTTAATCGATAAGGATTGGATCAAGCCTGGTACGCACATTGCGTGTATGGGAACCGACACTGTCGGTAAGCAAGAGGTTGATGCTACATTGCTAACAGTCGCTAAGGTCTTTACCGATGAATTAGCGCAATCAATTACCCTTGGCGAAGCCCAACACGCGATTGCACAAAAGCTCATTCAGCAGAGCGATATTGTACCAATTGGTGAAGTGATTAACGGCACTAAAACTGGCCGTACTTCAGCAGATGATATTACCTTGTTTGATGGCACGGGCGTTGGCTTACAAGATTTAGCCGTAGCCTCTGTCGCGGCTGAATTAGCGGAAGCTAAAGGGCAAGCAACGTATTTCACGCTTTAACACTGTTTTTTAACTCAGTTAATAAATAGTCCTTTCATGGGCAACAATTCACTATGACTGTTTATTCATTTAAACAGTCATTTTTTGCTATCTGAAAGTCAAACTAGCCAAAACCCCAATGCGAAAAAAATAGTCACTAAATAAGGTGATATTTTTTATCTGTGTAGATAAGCCCTTAGTATATTTTAATCCCCTTATCGAGTCGTTAAAATGGCTATTCAAAAATTTACACCACAGTGCTACTGTTTGATTGGTATTACTACTAACCTCGTTAGAATAAATGGAGATAACAGTGCTAGCTGCTAAATTTTGTTTAACATTAGAAACCCCGTCGGTTGAAGACTTTTTGATACTGCGTAGTAAAGTAGGTTGGGGCGATCTTGAGGCTAACCTCGCTGAAAAAAGCTTAAATAATAGCTTATTTCATGTGATTATTCGGCATGATGAGCAACTTGTTGGCATGGGAAGAGTTGTTGGTGATGGCGCTATGTATTTTTATATTCAAGATGTGGTTGTTGATCCAAGTTATCAAAAACAGGGCATTGGCTCGGCATTAATGGATAAGATAGAAGGTTATTTATCTGATGCCACTAGCGAAGGTTCTACTATCGGTTTGTTGCTGTCTCTTATACACATCTCCGAGCCCACGAGACCTCTCTACATCT
>OJHK01001210.1_pt1 | contig 12771 bp, 9 predicted proteins | sample 1595161 | NCBI WGS metagenome assembly OJHK01 (sample SAMN05416842, study PRJEB24817) | seawater metagenome | isolation source: Sea water | place: Canada:Atlantic | collected 2013-07 | reverse complement strand
CGAGATGTAGAGAGGTCTCGTGGGCTCGGAGATGTGTATAAGAGACAGATAGTATTGGGGATCTTTATGCCAAAAGATAAATATTTTTTAGATATCATAAATATCTAGAAAAAAACGATCTGAGCGTGGAATATAATAATTAGTGTAATCAACAGAAAATGCAATGGCAGTAGCCTTTCCACGTAATTCCTGATGAGGAATAAAGCCATAAACGCGTGAATCAGCGCTATGTCGACGGTTGTCACCCAATACTAAATAATGACCTGCAGGAACGGTTACGGGGGCAAAATTACTGAGCCGATTACTTGCAGCTTGATCGATGTTTATCGAGTGTTGAATATTGTCTATTTTTTCTGTTGAGGTCGTAATCTCTTCGGAATTAACTTGATGGATATAGGTCTGTGAATTTTTATAGGATAAGCGCTGCCCGTTGATCTTAATAATCTCATTACTCATTTCAACGACATCACCAGGTAAACCAATGACACGCTTAATCAATCTTAAATCTGCAGCTTCAGAGTCAAATATGATAATTTCACCGCGTTTAGGTGTAGCAATTGAAAGTAGTGAAACATCTGTAAAGGGTAAACGGACATCATAGGCAATTTTATTAACAATGATACGATCGCCTTCTTGAATCGTAGGTTTCATTGAGCCTGTGGGAACAGAGTACCAGTCGGCAACCGCGCTTCTAAAAACTGACATCAACAGGATGAAAATAAGAAATTTTTTGTTACTATGTAAAAAAGAGAGGAATTTTTTATTATTAAAGTTGGTCATCATATATTGCTCCATGTGTAATAACTGTCACTAGGTGTTCATTATATGGCAATACGATAATGTGAAAGTTCCACGGAGAAATACTTACTTACACTTATATCCAAACTACTTGAAGATGAAGATTTTAGCTGGAGTTATAAACGCCTTTAGGCAAGGCATTGGTTGAAGAGAAGGGGTACTCAGGAGAATATGCTCCTGCATTCTCTAATAAGCTGCATCCATGCAGCGTCCTTGTCGAAATCAATAACATCGCATAAAGCATTTTTAAACCAGCCCTATAGGTATATCAATTCTTTTTAATAACGTATAAAAAAGGTAACGTATCTGTTTGCTTAGCCAAGAGTTCATGCTCCATAAACCGACAAAAACTTGGGATATCTCTAGCAGTGGAGGGGTCATCACATTTTATTAGTAATGTTTCACCACTAGCAATTTTTCTAATATTCATGCGAACCATCATCACAGGTTCAGGGCAACGTAGGCCAATGGCATCAAGGGTATGATCAGTTTGTTGAAAAATAGTAATAGTCATTAGGTGTACAGTAGCAAAATTAGTTTATAAATAATTATACCTTGTTTATACCCGTGATACCTCAAAATGCATGTTTCAGGATATCTGAGCAATTCATGTTTAAGACGCCTCTTTGTATTTTGAAATAAAACGAGTATAGGTATAGCAGAAGAAATAAAGCGAGATCAACTTATAAAAAAATGGCTTGAGCTATACTCATGTATACTCAATTTATCGAAATAACTTAGTACGTTATCTCCCCAGAATTTTTATTACCGACTCCAGAGGTAGCAGTGAAAAGTATTCTAAAGGTTATATTATTGTCTGTTTGTACACTTTCATCAATTTCTATTGTGCAAGCCAATGATAGTTTGCAAATATTGACAGATGTTGGGCAACAAAAAATATTCTTGAAAGCTGAAAAATTATTAACAAAAAGTAATTCTCAACAGTATCAAAGTTTATATAACCAGTTGTATTACTACCCATTACAGCCTTACTTAGATCAACGCCGTTTGATGGAAAACATGCAGTTATCTTCAGCAGGGGAAATCTCCACTTTTTTAGAAAAACATAAATATTCGCCATTAGACTGGCCACTACGAAAAGCATGGTTAACGTTTTTAGCCAAAAAAGGTAAAGGCGCACTCTTCCTCGAATTTTATCAAAGTACTAAAAATAATGTACTTACTTGCCACAAACTCAACTTTTCCTTAGCAGCGGGGCTACCCTCAAGCACTGTACTTCCTCAAGTAACAAAATTATGGTTAGTCGGTAAATCGTTAGATAAAGTTTGTGACCCAATAATTAAACAATGGCAACAAGCGGGTTATAGAACCGATGACATTGTATGGCAACGTATAGGATTAGCGGCAGATGGCGGGAAACATACCTTAATTCCTTATTTAACAAACTTACTGCCAAAGGAGCAGCAATATTTAGGGCGACTTTGGCATCAAGTACGACGTGATCCAGCAACCGTAACTAGACAATATAAGTTTATTAAAAAGTCGGCAAAAGAAAGCCAAATATATACTTATGGTATCAAACGCTTAATCTGGCGTGATCCAGATAAAGCATTAGCCAGTTTTAAAAAGGCACAGCAAGAATTTACTTTTTCAACAAAACAACATCAACAAATAGTCGCAAAATTTGCTGTGGCTTTAGCAAGCAAAAATCATCCGCAAGCGAGGTTTTGGTTAGAAAAGTTAGACCCGTTGAATATTGATAGTAATATTATGCAGTGGCAATTAACTGAAGTATTAAAGCAGCAAAATTGGCAATTGGTTTTGCAAGAGCTGGCAACAATGCCTGAAAAGTATAAAGCGAAATTACAATGGCGCTACTGGTATGCAAGAGCATTGATCGCTACCGATGATTTAGAGCATGGCCAAGATGTAATGAACGAATTATCAAGTAAACGTCACTATTATGGTTTTTTGGCTGCGAGTTATTTAGAAACCCCCGTCAGTTTACAAGATAGTCCACTAGCGATCACTAGCCAGGAGAAAAACGCAATTTTGTTGCATCCTTCAGCTAAGCGAGCATTTGAATTTTATTATTTAGGTCGTTATGTCAAAGCGCGTAGAGAGTGGCGTTATTGGCTTACACAACTGAATAAGCGTGAAAAACTCGTTGCAGCGAAACTTGCTAATGAAAATGGTTGGTTTGACCGAGCAATATTCACCTTATCAAAAGTTGGATATATGGATGATGTTGAGTTGAGGTTCCCAAAAGCATTTGATAAGAAGATTAACCAGCATGCCAAGAAGCAAGCAATTAACCCTGCTTGGGCTTTTGCTATCGCTAGGCGAGAAAGTTCGTTTATGACAGATGCTCGTTCACCGGTTGGGGCCAAGGGTTTAATGCAGCTTATGCCAAATACAGCAAAGCAATTAAAACGGGGCAGTGTTAGTCGACAGTATTTATACAATGCGGATAATAATATCAAATTAGGAACAAAGTACTTACGTAAGCTTCTGGATAAAAACAAAGGAAACCAAGTTCTTGCTACAGCCTCTTACAATGCAGGACCTCATAGAGTAAAGGGATGGTTAAAGGATAGTCATACGATGCCAGCAGATATTTGGATAGAAACTATTCCCTTTAAAGAGACCCGTAATTACGTAAAAAGTGTTTTAGCATATCAAGAGATTTATCAACATAAACCAGGGCAGGTCAGTAAGATTTTTGAGCAAGTCATTAATATGAACATCGGTGATTAGTTGACTAATAATTAGCTATACCCAAGCATCTTGAGGTTGTTTGGGTATATAAATGATAAATAAATTCTAGTCTCAAGGTTTTGCAAAGTTATATGCACAGATTTAGCACATTTAAAACGGACCTTTCCTTTGCTAATGGTATGGCTTTTCAGGGATATGTTATCATGAGTGAAATTTTTTTGATGGCCGTTTTTCGGAGACAGAATACATGACAACACTTAATGCTAAGTTGGCTAGCGAATACCCAGCTCATATTGCCCAATTACAACAGATGACTAAATCGGTACTTTCACGTGAAAATCTTGAAGGTTTAGTTATCCATTCTGGACAAGAAATTAAGGCTTTTCTTGATGATAACTGTTATCCCTTTAGAGTAAATCCTCACTTTAAATATTGGCTACCATTAATTGATATTCCAAACTCTTGGTTAGTGGTTAATGGTGAAGATAAACCAACACTTATTTATTATCAACCTGTTGATTTTTGGCATAAAGTAACACCTTTAGCTGAAAGCTATTGGGGTGAATTTTTTACTATTAAAATATTAACCCAAGCAAGTGAAGTTGATAAGTTATTACCTTATGATAAAAAAGGCTTTGCTTATATTGGTAGTCATATCGAAGTTGCTACGGCACTAGGATTTGATGCCATTAATCCAGAGCCTCTACTTAATTACATCCATTATCATCGTGGTTATAAAAGTAAATATGAACACGAGTGTCTTCGTCAATCCAATACTTTGGCAGTAAAAGCACATCAAGCAGCTCGTAATGCCTTTTTGCAAGGTGATAGTGAGTATGATATTCAACAATCGTATCTGAAGTCTATTGGTTATGGCACTAACGACACGCCATACGGTAATATTGTTGCCCTCAATAAAAATTGCTCAATCCTACATTACATGTCTTTGGATAAAACGACGCCACAAGTGCATCAATCATTTTTAATTGATGCAGGTGCTAACTTCAATGGTTATTCTGCAGATATCACCCGTACCTATTCATATAAAAATGATAAGTTTGCTGAGTTGATTGCTCGTATGGATCAGTTGATGCTCAATGCTGTTGCAGGATTAAAACCTGGAGTGAGTTATGTCGATCTTCATATAGAAACACATAGAGCCATAGGGCAGGTATTGCGTGATTTTAACTTTATCAATGTTGATGCCGATACTGCTGTCGAGTCTGGCATTATATCTACGTTTTTCCCTCATGGTTTAGGTCATCACTTAGGTTTACAAGTGCATGATGTTGGTGGTTTTATGGCTGATGAACGTGGAACTCATGTAAATACTCCAGCAGAACATCCATTTTTACGTACTTCACGTATGATCGAAACAAACCAAGTGTTTACTATTGAGCCGGGTTTATATTTCATTGATTCGTTGTTAGCAGACTTAAAAGCGTCAGTTAATGCGGACCAAGTGAACTGGCAAAATGTAGATGAAATGCGTTGTTTTGGTGGTATACGTATTGAAGATAATATTATTGTGCATCAATCACATAATGAGAATATGACTAGAGATTTAGGTTTAAGCTAGATATGACTAGTAAATACTAATTGTGACCAAATCTTATCCTATTGCGATTAACGATGTTGAAGATGAAAGCATTATTAATCGCAGTCGATTTATCTGCTACCTTCGGCCGTGTGATGATATTACACAAGCTAAAGCTATGTTAAAAGAGTTGCAACAACTGCACCCACAAGCCAGCCATCATTGCTCTGCTTTTCTAACGAAAGCGGCCGAGGATAGTCAAGGTTATGGTTTTTCTGATGATGGAGAGCCAACAGGCACTGCAGGAAAACCAATGTTATTGGCATTACAAGGCGGTGGCATAGGTCATGTTTGTGCAATTGTCGTTCGGTATTTTGGTGGTACTAAATTAGGTACGGGTGGTTTACAAAGAGCATATGGTGGCAGTGTTCGCCAAGCATTAACATTTTTACAGTCAAAAATTAAAATAGCTATGGTGCATAAAACCTTAGCATGTCAATATAGCCAAATAGATGATGTTTTGCATTTGCTTAGGCAAATTGAAGGTCAAGTTATCACTCAGGACTATCAACAAACAGTCATTTTTCGACTCGCCATTCCAATAGAAAGATTGGGTTTAATGCAAGATAAGTTACACACATTGTCATCGGGACAATTACAGTTAACTGCTCTCGAATAATAAATCAATAAGAAAAATAAAACGTGCAATATAAAAATATTATCCGAATTTTAGGCTTATTGGTTGGGTTACTTAGTGTGACCATGCTGCCTCCTGCATTAATTTCATTAGTCTACCGCGATGGTGGTGGTTTACCCTTTATTTTGGCCTTTTTGTGGTGTATCTGCACAGGATTTTTGGCTTGGTATCCTAACCGCTTCGAAAAAACAGATCTTAAAGCCAGAGAAGGTTTTTTAATTGTTGTGCTCTTTTGGTTAGTCTTAGCCAGTTTTTCTGCTATTCCCTTGATGTTATTAGAACAACCCAATCTCTCTACCGCTGATGCTTTCTTTGAATCTTTCTCAGGGTTAACGACAACAGGGGCAACTATCTTAAATCATATTGATGATTTACCTCATGCAGTATTATGGTATCGCCAGCAATTACAATGGTTAGGAGGCATGGGGATAATTGTTTTAGCCGTTGCTGTTTTACCTATGCTTGGTATTGGTGGTATGCAGTTATACCGTGCAGAAACGCCAGGTCCAGTTAAAGATTCAAAGATGACGCCACGTATTGCTGATACTGCAAAACACTTATGGTACATATATTTAGGGTTAACCATTGCGTGTGCTTTAGCCTATTGGCTTGCAGGTATGTCGGGGTTTGATGCTATTTGCCATGCCTTTTCAACCATTGCTATTGGTGGTTTCTCGACCCATGATGCCAGTATGGGTTATTTTAATAGTCCAACCATTAACTTAGTTTGTGTAACATTCCTGCTGATTGCTGGGGTGAACTTTGCATTGCATTATGCCGCAGTGCAAAGCAGATCGATAAAGAGCTATTTCTTTGACCCTGAGTTCAAGGTGTTTATTGGTATTCAAGTTGTACTGACTTTAATTTGTTTTATCGTGCTCTTAACTACAGGTACCTACCAAGATGCTGACCAAGCATTAGACCAAGCGTTATTCCAATCTGTTTCTATTAGTACTACAGCGGGATTTGCAACAACGTCTTTTGCGGATTGGCCAACGTTATTGCCTATGTTGCTAATTTTTTCAAGTTTTATTGGTGGTTGTGCAGGTAGCACAGGTGGCGGTATGAAGGTAGTACGGGTAGTCTTACTTTATTTACAGGGTCTACGTGAATTAAACAAACTCGTACATCCCAAAGCTATATTTAGTATTAAGTTAGGACGAAAAGTTTTACCTGACCGTGTTGTTGAGGCTGTATGGGGCTTCTTTTCTGCTTACGCTGCGGTGTTTGTTATTTGTATGTTATTACTATTGGCGGCAGGTATGGATGACATTACTGCCTTTACAGCCGTCGCTGCTTGTATCAATAACCTTGGTCCAGGATTAGGGGAGGTTGCAGCAAACTTTTCTTCTATTAATGATATGAGTAAGTGGGTATTAATCATGGCTATGCTGTTTGGTCGTTTAGAGATATTTACATTACTAGTGTTATTTACTCCTGCCTTCTGGCGTTCATAAATCGTATATACAATAACTAAGAATGTATATACGATTTCATTAATCCATTAACTAAAATCTTAACTCGTTAATTACCATTTATAACTCAATGCTACCCAGCCTTGGGTATCTGAACTTTCATTCTCTGGATTTACTTGTGCGATACCATAATTAATGGCTATGTTGGTTATCCCAGTGAAACCAAAGTCATTATTAAGTGACCCTTTAACACCATAGCTATCGATAATATCTCGCTCAGTCATGTCATGGCGAGTATAAAAGGCCTCTATGAAGCCTAATGGTATATAGGCTTGATAAGCCTGATAGTCATTCCCCATTTGACGATAAAACGCTAATTCAGGTGCTAGTTGTTTATTAATGTGCGCTTTTTCTTGGATTAGTGTTGAAGCGTAACCACCCAAACTGAGAATATCGCCAGCGTCTTCTGAACGTTGTGCCCATAGGTAATTAAAGCCAAGACCAAAGTCATCTATATGGGCACTCACGTTAAGTAAACCATTACTACCTGTATAACGGCCATCATTGCCGCTATTAGCTTTGGCTTGATCATCTTGAGCTGAAATGAGTTGGGCATTTATTGCTTGTGAAATCCCCCAGCTTTGTTGGTCGTGTGACCAGCTTTGTTCAATACCGAGAGAAAAAGAGTGGCTAGAAAAATCAACATGCTGGCTGTTTTCATATTGTGATGCTTGCACTTGTGCAAATACATCGACAGCGAGTGTTTCTATGCTATAGGGATAACGAGCTTCAAGTAATAGTCCTTTTTCGGTTGTTTTACCTAAATTTAATGCATCACTATCCTGTTTATCTGTTTTCAAGTCAAAGACATAGCCGTGTGCCAGTAATTTTACCGGCCAACCTTGCCAGCGAATTGCCCCTGACGCACCAGAGATAATGTTACTGAAAATATCTTGGCTAGCATTAACTTGCCAATCAAAACGAGAGAGTACATCACCTGATTTATAACCGACTTCGAGCATACTACTACTGGCTGAATAAATACTCTCAGCAATCGTTACTGTCCCTTGTTGAGGGCCAATACCATAGGGCGATTGTTCGCCAATACTTTCATCGACAGAGATAGCTGCGTCAGCGAGTCTTAACTTGTCAGCTAAGTTAACAGTCATTGCTGAAGTTGAAGTAGTGTTTGTTATTATCTGCTCGTTAACCTTATTTAAATCAAGTTGATAAATATCAGGTCCTTGAGCATTAATCGCCATATGAAGCAGTTCATTCCCTGCTTTTGCCATAGGCCAAGTAACGACTTGTTCTCCAGAAGTAATAGCTGATAAGGCTTTATCTAAAAAGTCATATTTATATAAGCGGGTTGCACTGTCTAAACCAGAAACAAAATACAGTGATTGACCATCCTTAGACCATTCAGGGAATGAAAGAAATTGATAGTTTTCAGGTAACGGTATTATTTGCTCTTGCTCACCTTCAAGCTGGCGAACTTTTAATTGCCATTTATTATTGAGGCTTGAGCTAATATAAGCAAAGCTCCTTGCAGGCGAGCCATCAAGTGTTGGTCTCAATCGCGGAAAATCGTATACGTGCTCAAGGCTTTGTGGTGTCAGCTCCGCAATTACTTCACCCAAAGACTCGGGGGCTAAACTTACTTTAACTAACTGTGAGTTACCAAAACGGCTGCGCTCAGCAATAACAAACTGTCCATCGTTACTAATATCAAAGCGACGGATATTTGCGCTGGTTGTTAGTTGTTTTATCGTGTTCGTTGGTAAGTGCCAAGAAAAAAGATCTTGATGGTAGCTGTTTTTCTTCGTTAAACTACTGGACCCATAGATAACGGTATCTTTATCAAGCCAACGTGGATTTTTTATACCACGATTGTTTCTTTGGTTTAAGCTGTAGGCTACTTCACGTTTAAAAACACTGGGGGCTTTATCAGCAATATCGTGCGGGTCGTCTGCTAATAATTCTTTCGATTTTTTAGCAAACTCTTCTATGCTTTTTGTGTTTTCACCTGTTTTGTAGATAGTTAATTTGGTGGTATTGCCTTCTTCTCTTCGTTGGGTTTCTACAATAGCAAGATGATCACCCTGCGGACTTAAACTTGGATCACTAGTATAACCGGTTAAATCTAACCATAGTTTTGAACGATTATCCTCATTACTGTGCGCTGTTAATTGCGTTTCATGTTGCATTGCTTTGTAGGTGTATTCAGCAATAAAACGTCGATAAAGGTTTTTCGCTGTATCGGGGAATACACCTTTGAATGCCTTCTCAAAGTCGCGCTGTTCCACGGCAGACCAACGAGTCCAAACGGCATCAAGAGTGTCTTCGCCGTAGTTTTCTTCTAACCATTTTAAATAGCGTACACCAACAAGGTAAGCCATAGCACCAGACATGAAACTATCATCGCCTGCATTCAGTTGAGAATAGCTAGGCAAAGCGCCTTGTCGAGCAAATTGCTGGATGATGGCTTCCACTTGATTATTAAATAATCGTCCTCGACCGGTCAGTTTAGATTCGAGTAGTGTGGCATAACCCTCACTGACCCAACGCTCTTCATTAATTTGTGAAGCATCATAAAGATCATACCAGTTAGCTAAATTATTACGCCACTTACTGCGACTCTTTTGCCCTAAATGAACAAGATGAACATACTCATGTAGCACTAAAAGTTGTTGCCATCCGGTTGAGTTAGCAATAATAGTGTCTGATTGGGGCGGCGTGGCGAAGAAAGCCATATAAGGTCGGTGACTTAGCGGTAAGGCAAAGCCATTGGCTGCATTGTAAGGATCAACAATATAAGCATCGACTTTTTCTGTAAGAACACGGCCTTGTTGTTCTTTAATAAGTTGGCGAACAACCTCCATTTCTCTAGCACTTGATAAAGCCCACTGACGGTATTCGGGGGTGAAATGAACGCGAAAATTCTCAGTTTCAAAGGTTTGCCAATTTTGAGCATTATCAACGAGTTCTGCTTGGCTATTAAAAGCGATGCTGCTTAATGCTAGCGTGATGGCAGTGAGTACCTTAGATGCTTTCATAAAAGTCCTTGTAAATCTGAAGCTTGATTTAATCTAGTCAGTTTCAACGAGTGAAACTAATGAATATTTTATATTATGTGAACAAGGAGGATTATTACAGCTAATCAATTGTAGGATAAGTGATTAGCTGTAAATATTTATGTCAAAGCGAGAAAAATAAGCCGCTAACATGAAAAGTGTATTACGTTAATTTTAGTTAAAAGGGTTATTAGAAGTAAATTGCGCTGACTTGAAAAAGTTTCTCGATGTCACAAATGTAGCGTTTATTAACCAAGAATAAAATGACGTGATCTTCTTCGTTAATTAGGGTGTTTGAATGAGCGATCAATACTTCATTACCACGAACAATCGCGCCAATAGTAGCACCCGGGGGCAGTTTAATATTTTTGATTGCACGGCCAACGACCTTCGATGATTTTTCATCACCTTTAGCAACAATTTCAATAGCCTCCGCAGCACCGCCGCGCAAGCTATAAACATTATCAATAGCACCGCGTCTGACATGAGTTAGTAGTGCTGAGATAGTGGCTTGCTGTGGCGATATCGCAATATCAATAGTGCTGCCGTGGACTAAATCGATATAGGCATCTCGTTGGATAAGTACCATAGTCTTACGAACACCAAGCTTTTTAGCGAGCAGTGACGACATGATATTCGCTTCATCATCATTAGTTACCGCGATAAAAATATCAAATTGATCAATGTTTTCTTCAGTAAGTAATTCTTGATCGGAGGAGTCCCCAGCGAAAACTAAGGTTTCATTGAGCTCAGAGGTTAATTGCTCAGCACGTTTTGGTGAACGTTCAATGAGTTTTACTTGATGGTTCTTCTCTAAAATCTGGGCTAAACCAGCGCCAATATTACCACCACCGGCAATCATAATACGTTTATAAGCTGATTCGAGTTTCTGCAGCTCATTCATTACTGCTCGAATATGTATACTGGCAGCGATGAAAAACACTTCATCGTCAGCTTCAATGACCGTAGTACCAAGAGGACGTATTGGTTTACCGTTTCGATATATAGCAGCGACACGCGTATCAACATTAGGAATGTGATCTCTTAATGTAGAAAGCGCGTGGCCTACAAGTAAACCACCATAGTATGCTTTTACTGCGACTAGGCTTACTTTTCCATGGGCAAACTCTAATACTTGTAATGCACCTGGGTAATCAATCAGGCGCGCAATATCTCGCGTCACTAACTCTTCAGGGGCAATAATATGATCGACAGGAATATGTTTTTTATGAAAAAGTTGCTCGGAATATTTTAATATCTGATTCGAGCGAATACGAGCAATCTTTTTGGGGGTGTTAAATAATGAAGAGCATATTTGACAGGTGATCATATTGGTGGCGTCATCACTGGTAACCGCAATGACCATGTCAGCATCTTCAGCGCCAGCACCTTTTAAAACATCAGGATGACCACCTTGGCCAGTAACGACTTGCAAATCCATTTTATCTTGCAGTTCACGAAGTTTTTCGCCATCTACGTCTACTACCGATATATCGTTGTTTTCACCAACAAGGTTTTCAGCTAATGTACCGCCAACTTGTCCTGCACCCACTATGATTATTTTCATGCGCTACTTTTATGTTTCTATTATTTGAGTTTTAACAATTTGGCGTAATAAAAGCCATCCATGTTTTCAGCATCCGGTAATAATTGCCAACCGATTACATTTTCATCAGTATCTGCGTTATCACGAGTAATGGCAATTAATTGTGCGTCTTGGTTTTGTTCAATAAATCGAGATATTTGCTCACTGTTTTCTTCAGGCAAAATACTACAAGTTGCGTAAAGTAAGGTGCCACCCGGTTTGAGTAATGACCAGATATTGGTAAGGATTTGTTGCTGTAATACCACTAACTTATCAATATCATCAGCTTTACGTAACCACTTTATATCTGGATGGCGGCGAATTACGCCAGTTCCTGAGCAGGGTGCATCAATAAGTATGCGGTCAAATTGTTCACCTGACCACCACTCTTTAGTGGCTGCATCTGCAGCTATTACTTCAGCCGTTAGCTTTAAGCGATTTAAATTTTCATGAACACGCGTTAAGCGATCTTCTTCAATATCAATTGCTGTCATTGAAGCAATATCTGGGGTTTGCTCAATAATATGACAGGTTTTACCGCCAGGAGCCGCACAGCAATCAAGTACCACATCATTAGGCTGACAATCTAACAAACGTGCAGCTTGTTGTGCTGCGCCATCTTGAACTGAAACCCAGCCCTCGTCGAAGCCAGGTAACTTAGCGACATCGAGTGGTTTAGCAAGAGCAATTGCTTGAGAATTTGGCTCAATGTTAGCAATGTCAATTTCCGCTTCAACCAGTAATGCTTGATATTGTTCGCTCGTGTGGTGTTGTTGATTGGCACGTAACCACATAGGCGGTTTTTTTTGATTCGCGGTAAGTATATCCTGCCATTGTTCAGGGTAGCCCTGTTGTACTTTTTTAATAAACCAACCAGGATGATTGAACTTTATTGGGTCAGGTAAGTTTTTATCGGCTTTGTTTTCTTGTTTATTTTCTGTCTCTTATACACATCTCCGAGCCCACGAGACCTCTCTACATCTCGT
>OJHK01001205.1_pt1 | contig 12843 bp, 8 predicted proteins | sample 1595161 | NCBI WGS metagenome assembly OJHK01 (sample SAMN05416842, study PRJEB24817) | seawater metagenome | isolation source: Sea water | place: Canada:Atlantic | collected 2013-07 | reverse complement strand
GAAGAGTCTTTCTTTAATTAATCTTAAAAACTTGCGCGATCCTGTCACATTAGTCCGTTCGCCAATATTTACAAAATTAGTATCGGAGGTAATTACAAGTGGCTCCAAACCTGATAGCCGCATAGGCTTTAAAGAAAGTTTATCCGACATAATTTCTTGGATTATACTGTTTTGCCAATTCTGCTATAGCCCTTATATGAGCTGGAGATGTGCCGCAACAACCACCAATAACATTAATAAGGTTCAACTCTAAGTAATCTCTTATTTGTGCTGCCATCTGCTCCGGCGTCTCGTCATACTCACCAAAGGCGTTTGGCAATCCCGCATTTGGATGCGCACTTATCGCGAAGGGTGCTTTCGCACCTAACGTCTGTAGATAAGGCATCAGCTGTTTTGCACCTAATGCACAATTCAAACCAATACTTAGAAGAGGTGCATGGCTGACTGAAATTAAAAAAGCCTCCGTAGTCTGTCCGCTTAACGTTCTGCCCGATGCATCCGTTATGGTACCACTCAACATGATGGCAACTTCTTTACCTGAGGCTTCAATAGCGTCTTGCGCAGCAAATAAAGCTGCTTTAGCATTGAGTGTATCAAAAACAGTCTCGATCAATAGGGCATCTATTCCAGCAGAAATTAAAGCATTACATTGTTCTAGATAATTATCTTTCAAGTCATCGAAGGATACCGCTCTGAATCCTGGATTATTAACATCAGGACTTAAGGAAGCCGTTTTATTTGTGGGACCAACGGAACCAGCAATGTACTTGTGGCCCTTACCACCCTGTTTATAGTATCTGTCTATGGCTTTTCGAGCACAAGTGACTGCCGCTGTATTTAATTCCTCAACTAAACTACTCATGTGATAATCCTCCATGGATATCGCATTGGAATTGAAAGTATTTGTCTCTATAATATCAGCACCGGCCATTAAATAGGCAAAATGAATATCCTCTATTGCTTGTGGCTGGGTGAGCACCAATAAATCATTATTACCCTTTAATGGATGAGGGTAGTTAGAAAAACGATCGCCACGGTACTGATTCTCCTCAAACTTGTAGTCTTGGATCATAGTGCCCATGGCACCATCGAGAATAAGAATGTTTTTTGTAATTGCTTCTTTTATGCTCATCGCCGAGTTTGTTAGGTACGGCTATAAAGAAAGCTTAGGATGCGAAAGTGCAACGTATCAGTCCTCTAATCAGAGGTGGGTTGTGGCACCCGGCATTTCCGGGTTGCCAAGACGTCAGCGGGCCCATTCCCTCAGTCTTTCTTGATAGCAAGCCAATATTAAGACAGATTTTTGTAATAATCCACATGTGAGGGACAAAAAATGAATTTCTTTTCTACTTTTGACCTGTGGAAGGATTTGACTGCTTGCAACCACTTAAAAAAAATGCTAAATTCAGACCAGCATCTCTTAAGTGTCAAGCAGCTTCTTCCCGGTTTAAATAAATTGAACCCTAATAAACAGACCCGAGATGTCCTATTTCTTTACTTCTGAAAGTGTTTCAGAAGGACACCCAGACAAAGTAGCTGATCAAATTTCAGATGCTATCATAGATAACTTTTTAGCTTTCGATCCTAACTCAAAAGTGGCATGTGAAACTCTTGTTACTACAGGACAGGTCATACTCGCCGGTGAGGTAAAATCTACGGCCTACCTTGACGTGCAACGCATTACTAGGGAAGTTATTCAGCGCATAGGCTACACAAAAAGCGAGTATATGTTTGATGCTAATTCTTGTGGCATCTTAAGTGCAATACATGAGCAGAGTGATGACATCAACAGAGGTGTTGATCGCGGAAATCCAGAAGACCAAGGTGCAGGTGATCAGGGAATGATGTTCGGTTACGCTTCAAATGAGACAGACAACTATATGCCTTTAGCGCTTGATTTAAGCCATAGAATCCTACAGGTTCTTGCTGAGGTGAGACGCGAAGAAAAGGACATTCCTTATCTGCGTCCAGATGCAAAAAGCCAAGTAACTATTCAATATAGTGATCGTAACATACCAGAGCGGATCGAAGCAATTGTTGTCAGTACACAGCATGACGATTTCAACAGCAATGACGAAATAATGCTGCTTAAAATCAAAGAGGATATAATCAACATTGTCATTCCTCGTGTGATGGCCCAATTGCCACTGGCAACGCAGGCGCTGTTTGGCCCAGATATCAAGTACCATATCAATCCAACAGGAAAATTTGTAATCGGCGGGCCACATGGAGACACCGGACTAACGGGGCGTAAGATCATTGTAGACACTTATGGTGGTAAAGGCGCGCACGGTGGTGGTGCTTTTTCAGGAAAGGATCCTTCGAAAGTAGATCGCTCAGCTGCTTACGCGACAAGACATGTTGCTAAAAATCTTGTAGCAGCAGGTGTCTGCGACCAAGTATTAGTTCAAGTTTCTTATGCCATCGGTGTGGTTGAACCCATGGGGATATTTATTGACACCTACGGTACTTCTAAAGTAGATTTCAATGATGGACAAATTGCTGAAATCGTCAAGGAAATTTATGATTTCCGCCCAGGATTAATTGAAAAAAATCTTAAGCTTCGTCGACCGATGTACAGTGAAACTGCCGCCTACGGGCATATGGGCCGTATCAATGAAACGGTGAAGAAGTCTTTCAAGTCTGCGGATGGGAGGACTGAAATCGATCTTGATGTAGAGCTATTTACTTGGGAGAAACTAGAGTTTGTAGACGCATTTAAAGTTGCGTTTAACTGTTAATCACCTTGGCGTTATTAAAAAAGTCCCTGGCGCTGTTGCGCCAGGGACTTTTTTTTGTGATTATTCTTACATTATTTCAGTACCTCTATCGTTTTCTGTGCGACCCAGTGCCCTCCATTAATAACAAGTACATAGGACCCTGCAGGCAAATGTTGGAGATCGATACGATCACTTTCTTGTACTCTGGTTATGAATTGTCCAGTTATAGAGTATAGCTCAATGAACTCTATCCTCGAGGCTGTAGAAACTTTTACCACTCCCCTTGTTGGGTTTGGAAAAACAAGTAAATCTTTTGGTATCAATTCCGATACACCAATGCCACTAGTCACTACGATTTGTTTGTTATCTGAGCCACTACAGCCCGCACTGTTAGAAGCTAAAAGCGTAACAATAAAGGTTCCCTTGTTGGCATAGGTGTGCTGCGGGTTTGGAGAGGTTGCATTATTTCCATCGCCAAAGTACCACTGCCATGAACTAGGAAACATAGATGAATCTATGAACTGAATCACCTGTCCAGCTTGTACAGTGTCCGGGAATTCTGAAGAAACATACAATATATCATTAAGTGAAACCGATTTAAACAACGTATCAGATCCGCCAGAATTTGTTGTGACTAACATGACGCTATAACTTCCTGGCTTGGAATAACTGTGAGAAGGGTTTACTGCTGCCGAAAACGTCCCATCTCCAAATGCCCAGAAATATTGAGAACCGTTCGTACTCTCGTTGGAAAAGCTAACTAAACCGGTACAACTGTTTTGAACGCTGAATTGATAATCTGCTACGGGTGCAAAAATTACATTGGCTTGCACACTTATGATTTGTAGCGAATCATTATTCGTTATTGTTAATACGCCTGTTTCCAGTCCACTGGTCGTCGCCGTAAAAGTGACTGGAAGCCAATCAGAAGTACCCGCTGCTATGATTTTGTTGGTCCAGCTGGGAGTAAAATGTGAATTATTGCTTACTATGTTAGAGATGGAAAGATCTGTACATCCATTATTTTCCACCTGAACACTGTCGATAATCGGATTCGTGTTATACAAGGTCCCAAAACTTAATGTATTCGAATTCAACACCATGTCAGGTTCACTTACAACAGTTACACTCATAGGAACGGTATAAACGGGATCTGAAGGATCATTCGTCTCAAAAATAACAGTGGTATTGTAAGAACCTACAGCTAAAGATGAGACCGTTACTATTAACGACTTCGAAACACTATTGGATGCAGTCACTGTTCCAGTAGTTAATCCCACTGGAGCAGCCCAAGTAACTTCATTACGTTGGTACACATGGACAGCACAAGTCTGATTTGCTGTAGAGGAATAATTGTAGGAATATATCCTAACATCAAAATAGCCTGCTGTTATCGCATTTGAGAGTTGGGTACCGGTAATGAAACCCGTAACGGTATCGTTAGTGTAATCTGATGTATTGTTGTCGTAGAAGGTCTGAACATAGGAATTGTTCAAGTATAGATAGAAGAAGTTTGACGAAGTGCTGTACGCTCCATTAAGAATAATGTCATAAAACAAGGTATCCGAATCAATGATATTATTAAATCTGTGTGTTTGTTGGTTGGAGTAATTTGGAGCTGCATACAACCAAGGTTGAGTAGATAAGGAATCATAAACCTCAGCTACGGAGACATCATAACTCAACGAAGCCGATCCATTATTGGTTATGTTGTAGGGCACTGTAGCAAAACTATTGCACTTGTTGATGGTGACATTGATAGGATTTGGGGTAACAGAGATGTCTGATGCCCCCACTATGGTGGCGGTCAAACATTTAAAAGTCGTATCAGCATCTGTGTAAATCATCAATGTATCCGAGACTACGCCAATCGTAGAATGGTACAAATCAACAGGAACAAAACCAGTATCTCCAGGAGCAATAACTATAGAAGAAGTAGAGGAAGTGAATGACGTCCCCGCCGTAGAAGTTCCAGTGATAATTAATGTGTCACAACCTACATTATACACATTCACATCTTGAGTGTGTGTCATGTTTTGATATACGTTACCAAAGTTCTCACAGCCTGCATCGACAGCAGATTCACCCTTTCCATTCACCGTGAAGGTTACTGGAATAATAAACGCTCCTCCGGTTGGATCATTAGAACTCACACTGATATTTAAATTATAAATACCCACTTCCAAGCTATCAGAATACGCCATCACGTTAACTGTAGATGTATCTCCACCTGTGGTAGAACCTTGAGAAGGACTAAAGCTCAGCCAATTAACTCCAATACCCTTATTTGCTAAAGTTGAAGAAAGGATGTTGTCCATTATAGTTGTGATATCCGTGTAAACAGAATTAAAGTTGAAGCCATAATAAATCAATTCTCCATCTCCAATAGGAACATAGGATAGAGCCTGTGAGTAATAGGCGTAATACACTAAGTTCTGAATACCGGAATTATAGATGTACGAATTTAACGCTGCCGATTGCGGTATAAAACCGTTCACTCCTTGTAAATAAGGGTGATTTAAGGTTGTATTCACGTAATGGGTATAGTTTGTATAGTTTCCATAATAATAGCCCGTGATGAAATCCATGGCCAATATATCATTTACAAAAGTCGATCCCATGATCACCATCTTTCCTCCACCATCAATAAAGGTCTCCATATCGTCTTCAATCGCAGTATAATCCGATGACAATGCTGAAGCTGTGATAGATGGAAAGATCACCACGTCTGCCCATCCTAGTTCTGATGGCACAGTGGACGTAGAAGAAACCGTCTTAATAGACAGATCATCTACTGTGCTTAGGTAGTTTTGAAAATTAGTTAGCAATGAAGGAAAAGTGTTGCTCGTTACCACCAGTACATTTAGAACTTCTCCTGAAGAAATGGTCCAGTCTAACGTGGTATTAGATGAAGTATTACCTAGATCAAAAGAGAATCCAACAGAATCACCACAGTTTACCGTAGCGATATTTATTGCACTGGAGCTGACCCACGCATTGGGTGCTTCATCTACATATCCTGAGTAGCAAATGGGCCAAATGGTATCGGAAGTCCCAATATAAACGGTATCTTGAATCATACCCACAGCGGTTGGGGTTATTGAGACCACGACCCATCCACTATCACCTACCCACATCTGGCCAGGTGAAGCCGACGCTGCAAAAGAAACGTCGCTTGTCGTGATCGAACCAAAATATAAACTATCGCAACCTAGGTTCTCTACAAACACGCTGTCCACATAGTTTCCCCCTTTAACTAAGGTGTCTAAGTTCTTGCAATTAGTTCTATTCACAAAGGTTTCAGAAACTCCGTCTAGTGTTAAATTTACGGTGAGCCAAAGAATACTATCCACTGGATCGTTAGAACTTATAAAACCTTCAAAAGTGTGCAACCCATCTTGCAGAGTATCTGTATTTAAAACAATATTAACCAGCTGAGAATCGGCAATGGAAACGTTCCCTGTATCCGGGTTAAAGGTTAAGTTTTGACCATATCCAGCATCGATTTCAAAATCATCTACGACCATATTGTCATAAGTACCGCCACTAAATGCTTTCTGAACCAATCGAATCTGAGTTGCAGTGGTCATAGCAGCTGTGGGAATAGTGGTGGAACAAAAGAACGTAGACGTCGTATAGAAATATTGGATATCTACCCATGTAATGCCATTCGTACTATACTGCACATATACCCCTTCACCTGCATCTGCCGTTTCACAACTTCCTTGACTTAGGTTAAAATTGATATCACCGCCTGAACTCAGGTTCATTTGGTTCGATGTAATAGCTCTTACGCCACTTCCATAGAACTGTAGACTGTAGGAGCCATTAATGGTTCCACAAGTCGACCCAATAGTCGCGGAAGATCCTGTATAACTCCAAATAGAAGTATTCAGAAGCCCTGTTTCAAAGTTGTCCATCAGACTCACCCCAGTGCTATAGGTTCCCCAATTCAATACTTGCATACCATCGTTGTAGATCCAAAATGGCACATTAACCGAGTCAGGACAACCAATAATACTAATATTGAAGGTAGTGCTGTCCGTATTTATAGACGGAGCATCGGAAATTATTGCAGTGAAACACTGTTCATAGACACTGTCGTTCTCGTTGAAATAGAGTGTGTCTAAATAAGTTCCTGACGTGTTCGCATTGTACGAGATAGGAACACGCACGGAGTCATCCGGCGCAATAACAAAAGAACTCACTAAAGATTGTAATCGAGATGATGATGTACTTAACGAGTTAACGACAAGTGTATCACATCCCGTATTCCAGATATCAAGTGTATCACTAATGATCGTTCCTGTGAAGGACGCATAGCTCTCACAAGAAGTTGAGGCAGTCGTCCATTGGCCAGATCCTGTTACCTCAACTATAACGGGGATTGTTGTTCCGTTAAGCGTTGTATCATTAGATGTAAGGTTTAAGGAGAGATAGTAGGTGCCGTTTAAAAGATTCGTCGCATCTACGGTAAAGGTTAGAACCACATTGTTTCCTGGAGCAACAGTAGCTATTGACGGACTGTACGTAATATCTATGGCTGCACCCCCCTTAACTTTTATATCATCTAGAAAGTAGTTGGCCCCAGAATTAAATTGGTAGCCAGAGAAAGCCTTAACATCCGTTGCTGAGGAATAGTAGAAAGAGGCTCCGGTAACTACTGTAGAACCGTTTATGATAATGTCAAACGTTTTATTAGACCAATCAATGTTTGTGTACTCAAGGTGAGCCCAGTCTAAGTTCGAGGGATAATGATAATAAGTAGTCGTATAACCCGTTGAAGTGCGGTACACTATTCTCATTGAACCATAAGACCAATAAGTGTATCCGAAAGGCGAATATCCAAGACTGGGATAAACAGAAGATCCAAACCAGGTGTAACCAGAAGTAGAAGTGCTCGCTGACATTTTAGAGGCGTATGAGACACTTGTGGGCTGGGAACTGTTGAAAGAGGCTGTAAAAGGTGTAGCACTACTGAAATAACCGTTTAAGGAAAGCGATTTTGACCCTGTGTAGGCATACGTGCTTGAATTACTCACAGTTCCAGAAGAATTAAGTGCTGTAAACGTTTCCAAACTTCCGTCTTCGAAATTAGCATTGAAGACATAGTTAGTATCCACTAAGTCTGTACTTAATGTTAGATTTCCTGAACCCGCTGCGTTACTCAATGTCCAGGTCTGAGAGGCAGTTGTACCGCAAGGAATGGTTAGTAATATGGAGTCATTAGAGGCCGTAGCCTGAGGTGCAGAACCCACGGTGATGGTACTATATGCCGTATCTGAACTGAAGCAGTTTGTTGAAACCATCATGATGGTTTTCGAACCTGAAGAAGTATATAAGTGAGTAGGATTCGTAGAAGTTGACGTGTTACCATCTCCGAAATCCCAATACGAGCTTCCTGAATTCGTGGAAGTGTTTACAAATTGGATGGGTGTATTGAAGCTGATACTCGTTGAAGTGGATGTAAAACTTGCCGAGGGCGCTGTAGTTCCTCCTGTGGTCCAACTAAACTGAAACCCTGATGCTGTTCCGGAATAATTAGCATAGAAGCGTAGAGTAATGGCTCCTGAAGTAGATGTGATTGAACTTCCCGAGTTAGGTAAGGAAGAGCCATAATAGGATCCCAGATAAGTACCTGAAGTACCCGCTCCATCGTACAAATAGATTCTATCTGAAGAGCTGAATGTTGAAAAACTCGTAAAATTAATACTCACAGGAGCGTTGCCGGGAGGATCAATTATAAAATAACCGTTGTCGTAATTATTGTAGTTCCCATTTACACCGCCGCCATCAACCAGAACACCCGAACATGCTGCAGCTGTATCCGTAGTGCCATCTGTAGAGATGGTAAACACACCTTGGCCTAGCATCATGGTAGGGAAGAAAAGCAAGAACAAAAACTTCTTCATCGAGTAACTCTAATTTGTGCAAAAATAACCAAATTAGATTGATAGGAACAATGAATGAGTCAATGAAGAAAAGGTTGTTTAAATGACTTGAAGTGTCAATTATTATTTTGTGTGAGTATCAATTTAATCGAGAGCCGCTTTATTCAAATCTTGAAATGTATTTTTGCAGCAAACTCACTTGGGAATGATTGAAACAGATCTACTAATTATTGGGGCCGGTCCAACTGGTTTATTTACTGTTTTTGAAGCTGGATTATTGAAGATGAAATGCCACTTGATTGACTCCTTGGCTCAACCGGGAGGTCAGCTGACGGAAATCTATCCTAAAAAGCCTATTTATGACATTCCTGGTTATCCTATCGTAATGGCGGGAGAATTGGTAGATAAACTCATGGAGCAAATCGCTCCTTTTAATCCTGGATTTACGCTAGGTGAAAGCGCGATGACCATTGAAAAAACTGATAAAAACACCTTCATTGTTACCACCGATAGGGGAACGAAGCACCATGCTCCTTCCGTGGCCATAGCTGGTGGATTAGGGGTTTTCACTCCCCGTAAACCACCCATAGAGGGACTTACAGCGTTTGAAAAAAAAGGGGTCGAATACATCATCAAAGACCCTGAAGTTTACCGCAACAAGCGTGTAGTTATTTCTGGTGGTGGCGACAGTGCACTGGATTGGGCAATTTTTCTTTCTGAGGTTGCCAGCGAGGTGACATTAATTCACAGGCGCACTTCTTTTAGAGGACATTTAGATAGTGTCGATAAAGTAATGGCCCTTGCTGAAAAAGGCAAGCTTCAGCTGATTACAAATGCAGAGGTAAAAGGTGTTCACGGAACTGAGAAGCTTGAAGGAATCTCTGTATTCACCAAAGAGCATGGACAGCAAGAGATAGCATGTGACAACTGGCTGCCACTTTTCGGACTAACCCCTACCCTAGGAGCTATGGGAAGTTGGGGATTAAACATAGAGAAAAATGCCATTGTGGTGGACAATGCCACAGATTATCGAACGAATATCGAAGGTGTTTACGCCATAGGTGATGTCAATACCTATCCTGGAAAATTGAAGCTCATTCTTTGTGGTTTTCATGAAGCGACCATCATGGTACAAAGTGCTTTTAAACGCGCCTATCCGGATAAAAAAATATCATTTAAATACACCACTGTAATGGGCGGTGTTGGATCTTTGGAATAAATATGAGCATAGATATTCAAATAACTGTTGTTGACAGAGTTGGAGAAACTCATCTATTGGTCGCCCCAACTGACATGAATATGAATCTCATGGAAGTATGTAAATCTTACGACCTGCCTGTGAAGGGTACCTGTGGCGGCATGGCCATGTGTGCCTCATGTCACTGTTACATTAACTCTAACCATGCGCTTAAAGAAGCATCCGAAGATGAAGAAGACATGTTAGATCAAGCATTTTTTGTTGAGGATAATTCGAGGTTAGGTTGTCAGATATATATGACTCCCGCGTTGAATGGGTTACGCGTCACATTGGCAGTCGAGAGCGCATAACCATCTTAAATTTTGACAAGGTATATTCTGTGTAGGTGGCTTATATTAGCACCACACAGAAAATGATACCATGAATAAAATTCTCACCGCCTTACTGTCCATTGCATTTTCTTTGGCAGCATTAGCCCAACAAAGTATTGACCTCGGTGCCTTGTGGCAACGCTATGAGTTCTACGCTGGAGGCATAAGTGGGCTTAGAAGCATGAATGATGGAGCTCATTATACGGCTTTAGGTAAAAACACGATAGATAAATTCAGTTATGAATCTGGCGAATTAGTTACCACATTATTTGATGCCAACTCCTCAGAAGAACTTGATGCATTTAGCGGCTATTCACTCAGTGATAACGAGTTAACTGCACTACTAGAAACAGAGACCGAGTCCATTTATCGTCGGAGTACCAGATCTGAGGTTTGGGTGGCAGACCTAATTTCGGGGGCTGTCAAAAAATTACGGCAAGAGAAAGTCCGGTATGCAACGTTTTCTCCGGATGGAAAATCAATCGCTTATGTCCTAAACAACAACCTTTTTGTCTACAAAAGAGCTCAAGAACAACATATTCAAATAACATCAGACGGAAAATTTAATTCCATCATTAATGGTGGAACCGATTGGGTTTACGAAGAAGAATTCGCATTAGTAGATGCTTTTTGGTGGTCGCCAGACTCTAAATATATTGGGTTTTTCAGATTTGATGAAACAAATGTGAGAAGCTTTAATATGGATATCTATGGCTCCGAGCTGTATCCCAATCCGAACACCTTTAAATACCCTAAAGCAGGGGAAGACAATAGTATAGTTACAGCACATATATGGAATAGCAGCAATGGCTCGGTAAACCAAGTACTAGAGAATGTTAATTATGAATATTTACCTCGTGCCAAATGGTCAGACGAACGTACATGGGTAGTTTCCACAATGAATAGACTGCAAAATTCACTCACGCTCTACTCCGTTGACGCACCTAGTTTAAATGCGGCTCAACTCTACCATGAAACGGACGACAAGTATTTAGAGATCAATGATGAGCTTGCATTTCTTTCAGATGGCAGTTTTATTATGCTCAGCGATAGAGACGGTTGGAATCACTTGTACCATATCAACAAGGAAGGTGAGGTGAAACGTCAAATTACCAGCGGTGAATTCAACGTGACACGTTTCTATGGTATAGACGCCAAGAATAGAATTTTCTATCAAAGTTCAGAAACTCATGTAACCGAACGCAATATTTACAGTATTGGGCTTAATGGAAGAGCGAAGAAAAACATCTCCACCGAAAGGGGTACACATGATGCAACCTTCACTCAGGATTATAGCTTGTTCATAGATACCTATAGCGCTGAGGGGAAACCTATTATTGTGACGCTTAAAAACCCGACTGGTGAGATAGTGCGTACGCTTAAAACGAATGAGCGTGCGGAAAAAGCATTGGCTAAATTCACTTTTACACCCAAAGAATTCATTACGGTATCCACTCCTACCGGCGGCGATTTAAATGCCTGGATGATCAAACCTGTAGACTTTGATGAAAGTAAGAAATATCCAATGTTCATGTTTGTCTACGGAGGTCCGGGAAGGCAAACTGTAGAAAACAGTTATGATGGATTTAGGAGTATGTGGTTTCAAATGCTAGCTAATGAACACAATATGATCATAGTAAGCGTTGACAACCGTGGTACAGATGGGCGTAGTGAGAGCTTTAAGAAAAGTACCTATGGACAAATGGGTAAGCTAGAAACTCTAGATCAAACTGAAGCTGCCCTCGAACTCTCCAAGCGCTCCTATGTAGATGGTAATAGAATAGGTATTTTCGGATGGAGTTATGGAGGATACATGGCTTCAAACTGTCTATTTCAAAGTCCCGATGTTTTTAAAATGGCTATTGCTGTAGCCCCCGTGACAAATTGGAGATTCTATGACAATATCTACACGGAACGTTACATGGGATTACCAGCAAGTAATGGGGATGGATATGACGCAGACAGTCCGCTTTCTCATGTTAAGGGACTTGAGGGAAAGTATCTTTTAATCCATGGAACCGGCGATGACAACGTTCACGTTCAAAATTCAATGCGTATGGTAGAGGCTCTAGTTCAGGCAGATAAGGATTTCGATTGGTTTGCCTATCCTGATAAAAATCACGGTATTTATGGCGGCAATACAACGATGCACTTGTATAGAATGATGACGGAGTTCATTGCAACCAACCTGTAATACCTTACCCCCCTGAGCACTGAAATAAAGATTGTATACTTGCTATGCACAAAAAACACTGAAACATGAGCGAAACATCAATGAAGCATCCACCAGCGTTATGGACGCTATTTATGTCTGAAATGTGGGAGCGATTCTGTTATTACGGAATGCGTACTCTTCTTACCCTATTCTTGGTAAAATCTCTTCTAAAGGGTGATGCTGAGGCCTCTTTAATTTATGGCGCCTATACGGCACTTGTTTACGCCGCACCTGTTCTGGGAGGTCGCATGGCAGATTCATTTCTAGGATACCGTTATGCGATTCTACTTGGCGCTGTACTTATGGCCATTGGAGAATTCCTTATGGTAGCAGGTACGGATCTTTTGGGATTTGATGCTGGTTTACGTGAAAGTCTCATGCTTATAGGTATGGGTGGTTCTGTCTCTTATACACATCTGACGCTGCCGACGAATAGAGAGGTGTAGAT
>OJHK01001204.1_pt1 | contig 12844 bp, 16 predicted proteins | sample 1595161 | NCBI WGS metagenome assembly OJHK01 (sample SAMN05416842, study PRJEB24817) | seawater metagenome | isolation source: Sea water | place: Canada:Atlantic | collected 2013-07 | reverse complement strand
CTGCCGGGTTTTTGGGGTCTCGCACAGCCCCTAGCGTTCGTTTTAGCTTGCGCCGCTTCTTGCCCGGCCTCTCTGGCTCCAAGATTGGCCGTCCGCCAGCGCCAATAATAATGCACTGCACGGCCTTTGCATCGCCATCACGGGTGCGCGCCACCATGGCGATTGCGCCAGTCGCACCCTCTGCCTGCATATGGGCTTTGGTCTCGGATTTGAACGGCAGATTGAGCGGGTTTGGCATCCATCGGACGTTAGGCGCATCAACCGGCAGTCCCCGGGCCTTCAGATAGGCTGCGCCATCGCCGGTAGGCTTCACCGATTGCAGGATGATTTGGCGGGCTGCTGTCGCTCGACCTAACGCCTTGGCCTTCCGGGCTGCGTCCTCGCGCTCGATCTCTGCGTCTGTTTTCTTAGGCCGCTGCACTGGTAGCGACGGGGGGCTATCGTCCGTCCAGCCAAGCACATCAAGGCAGGTTTCGCGTAGCTGCCCGAAAGCGCCTTTGCGTGGGATGCCGTGGGCCTAAGCGACAATTTCCATAGGCCCGCCGCCCGTATCAGCTTCATGGTCGAACCAAGCGCCTCTATCCGGCCCACGTACGATCAGGCTTAGGCTGCCATTATTGCCAATGCGGATTTCATTGCCACTGACCTGGCGTGGGCTTCCAGCTGCACTTGGATAGATTGCATACGCGATGGCTTCCAGGTTATCGGCAAGCGCCGCCCGGATATCTGCATCGCTTATGCGCGCACTTTTGCGCACCTGTCTGCTCGCGCCAGCGTTGCGCTATCAGGCTGAGGCCTCTGCGCGGGATTCCATCCATCCCCGGATATCTGAAAGCTTCCAGGCGACTGTGTTAGTCGTCAGTTTGAAGCGCTTGGGAAAGATATTTGCCTTTTCAAGCCTGTACACACTGGCGCGCGAAAGGCCCGTGACATTCAGCACTTCTGGTAGGCGGATAAATCGTTCTTGAACTTCCATAGTAACTCTCTCCATCTCGGTTGATGGACACACATATGAAAGCTCAGAATTTGCCCGAAAATAGTCCTGGAATTTGCCCGTAATCTGCCCGTGCAGTTTTTCGGCAGATTACTGAGGCGGCTTTGGAATTTGAGAGCTAGGGATACCAAGTGCAGTACCTAATTTTTTATAATCGACTGATTTTTCGCCTTTTTTTAGGGTTCCAGGCCTCCAATATGGATCAGCTTTCCTCAGCGGTCCTACAATGGACTCAGCTCGCGCCTTGGTCACACCAGTCATTACAGACACGAACCTGGCGACCTCCTTTGTACTCAGGCGCCAGCCATTGCGCTTGATCTCGGCTAGAACGTTTTTCGCTGTTCTCACGATATCTTTTTTTGTAGTCGGCCCGCTATGAATGACCACATCAGCAGCATCGGCCGAAGCCTCAATATGTCGACTTAAGCAATCTGGCATTGACAGTTTGAGCTTTTTGCAAAGCCTGATGGCCTCGGTAAGTTCCAGGGCATAGGTACTGAAATTAGGAATGAGTCTTTCGATTAACGCATTCTTTTGAAGAGGCATCTTTGTGAAGTTATGCTCCAAAGACGGCTCCAACTTGCCAAACCGAATACCTGTCGAGCTAATTCTATCCCAGGGGCCGTTCTGGGCGGAGAGGCCATCTCCAAGAATATGATAGTCTGCTCCTGTTTTAAGAATACACCCGATTTCACCATCAAAAAGAGCACCAAGCGTCTGCTTTGCAAAGGCATTGAACTCAGGATATTTGCGTGCCCCAGCCATCTCCCAAAGATCAACAAGGCGCATAGCCAGCTCAGGCGAATACGTGCTCTTCAAAACCTCCACTGAATCATTGGATAGCAGTATCTTGATATCTTCTTCGCGGAAAAAATTAGTCTGATGTTCAGGGCTGGTATGTCCGTTTTCAACAGCATCACTTTTGTAGATGTTCTCGATACCCCAAAACTTATCAGGCTGGGCCTCGCGGATGGGTTGGATATAACCAGGAGATATTTTCCAGGTGAAAAAGTGTCCTGCCTTGAGTCCATCAACAAGAATTTGATACCCCAAATACCTCCGTCGTTCGGAAATGAAATGGGGCCCCTTGCCCAAAAATGCCGAAGAGAAGAGATGGTAGGGCATGGGCTCGGGCCAGAGCTTCTCATGCAGAAGACAGGCAGCTTCTTCCCAAAACAAGCAATCAACAGGCACACCGGTGAATGTCATAATGTTACTTTCTCAATCGCTGTCTGCCTAAGGCTCGCGACCTAGATCGCCAAAGCAGAAGCCGCACCACTACAAAAATCGCACCAAGCGTCCATCAAGCGACGCCGTTTCTCAAGAAGATCGCCGCGCCGGTATGCAGCTTCGACACGGTTCTCAATCGCATGTGCCAGGCTAGCTTCAACTACTTCGCGGGGAAACTGAGTGCTTTCTGCTGCCCAATCAGAAAAGCTAGAGCGAAAGCCATGGACCGTCACGCTTAGGCCTGCACGGCGCAGTCCCATAGCCATATTACTTAAAGGCTTACCACGCTTGCGACCTGGAAAGACGTAACCACTTTCGTCACTCAATATATTAGCGGCGAGATCCTGCGAAAATAAGAGCTTTAGGCGGAATCTGAACGCGTAGAACTCTGCCATACGCGTAATGCGTGCCTATCTTTTGTGATTAATCGTTGCATTGTACGAGTAAGGCCCACCTTCGTCTGGGTGACAGTGTTTTCAAAATAAGGCGTAGCGCCGGAGTGAAATAATGGTCCCATGCCCTGCCGTGCTGGCACTCACTGTCGGTCTAACATGCACCGCACCCGTTGAACGTATTGTCGATGGCGACACGGCCTGGATGCGTTTTGCCGATCAATCCCGCAAGGTCCGCATTATCGGCATAGACACGCCGGAGCGTGGAGAACCAGGCTTCAAGGCCGCAACAGATGCAGCCAGGGCGCGTTGGGAAGACCGTACGGCCCGTTTGACGATTGGCGGGGCTAAGGGTCGGCGTAAGGGCAAATGCTACGGCAGCGCCGTACTAGACCGCTATGGCCGCGTATTGGCCGCGGTCGATGGATGGCCAGAGACTGTGGGGGCGTGGGATAAGGGGCCATGGTGCCGGTAGGCTGAGCCGGGAGCCAGACACAACGGTGGCCCCCGAAACTATGCGCGTCGTGACCGCTCCAGAACTAGAAGTGATGAGGCACGGCAACCTTCATGGCCGGCGCATGACCTTGCCCAAATGCGAAAACGGGCTAGCCAAGCAAGGACGCACTGTGCGCACTCTTGAATTGGTATGGCCGAGGAAAGGTTAAGAATCAGGGCCAAGTGTTACCTACAGCGTTACCTAAGCTAGCCAAAGCGAATCCAAAAAATCATCTAACCCATTGAAATCCTTGGTGGGCGCACACGGACTCGAACCGTGGACCCGCTGATTAAGAGTACCATAGTATCTCTATTTAGAGCCGTCCCACTCTATCCGGCTTTGTTCCGTAGTGCTGCTATATATCGCGCTTTTGCTTGAGATTATAATTATTTATTCACCATCGACCGTCCCGCTGCGTTTCGGTATATACGGTTCTATTGAGGTATTATTGAAGCCCCAGTGAAGCCCCATTTGGAGTTTGGATGATGGCACCAGTGCGTTTGACGGAAACTGCTATTCGGGCAGCTGCGAAAAAAGCTGCTGACAATAATCAGAGGGTCCAGGTCGTTGATGCGGCGACCCAAGGGCTGCGCATTAGGATTGCTCCATCGAAACGCGGGACCTGGAGCCTTGCCTTAAGAGACAACGATGGGCGTATGCGGCGCTACTCTCTTGGCCAGTGGCCGGAGTGGTCCATTTCGGAAGCGCGAGAAGCGGCACGACGGATGCGGGGGCGGGTCAAGGACGACGGTGAAGATCCGGTGGCTGAACGCCGCCAGCGTCGTGCTATGGGGCAAGATGCGGCACATGGCATTGGAACCTTGCGCTCCCTGGTCGATCAATATGGCGACAAGGTGGGCGCAAGTAAGAAGAGCTGGCTTGATGGGCTCCGGCGGATCACTTCAGTGTTTGCCGACCAATTGGATCGACCGCTTGGGCTAATCCGCAAGGTCGATCTGCAATTGGCCGCCGACAGCTACCAAGCGGTCTCATCGGCCTCCGCAGCAGTTCGATATTTACGACCCATCTTAAAATGGGGTGCAGAGCGAGACCTCATCGCGCTGGAGACAACTCTGGTGAAACCCCCTGCTCCGGTGAAGCGCCGGAACCGTGTTCTATCTGATGCGGAATTGGAGCGGTTATTGCCGGTACTGCGCGCCTCCGACCGCCCCTATGCGGGGGCTATGCTGTTCATGCTGCTGACGCTGGCGCGGCGCGAAGAGGTGGTTCAGGCGTGCTGGCAAGACATAGATATTAAGCGGGCGGAGTGGCGTCTGCCGGACACAAAGTCGAACCGCCCGCATGTCGTGCCATTATCAGCCCAGGCCATCGACCTGATCTGCCGGCCGGGGGTTGGGGAGCCGCCCTCTTTACTGTTCTGCACCGCGAGTGGCGGGGCATTGGTCAACTGGGATCGCGAAACAAAGAAGGTCATGGCCGCCAGCGACACCGCTGATTGGCACCGGCACGATCTGCGACGCACCAGCGCCACGTTGCTTGGCGAACTGGGCGTTGAGCCACATATAATCGAGGCGGCCCTGAACCACACTTCTTTGCACTCGCCGCTCGCGTCTCTCTACAATCAAGCGCGCTATCGACCACAAGTCCGAGACGCCACACAGTTGCTGGCTGACCGCGTTGACACTCTATCTTGCGCTTCCGTTGCCAACTCCTAAGGCTTGGCTCCCAATTAGCATGTTGATGCCTTACCAGCGGTGAGAGCGGCAAGCACCTATACTGGTGGAGTTTAGGGTAGTGGATCGATCTTGAAGCGAAAATAAATAGCGGGACAGGCTTTTGAAACGCATTATTCTGAATACCACACGACAGTACCTAAGCAAAAAAGCGAAAGGCGCAGCAGCAATTGCCTCAAAATACATCGCATGCAGTTATGGCGCAAAGGCATGAAAGCCAAAATAGCGTTGATGATTTCCCCACGCCGCCTTGGGCCACTAGGGCGTTTTTGGAAAGCGTCTTAGGTGGCAAGTCCGCATTACAGGGGCTTTCCTGTTTGGAGCCTGCTTGCCATCGTGGCCACATGTCTATGCCGCTAGCTGAGTATTTTAGCAAAGTTAAATCCAGCGACATCGTTGAATACGGCTTTGGCGAAGTCGCTAATTTTTTGGCTGGAGATTACCCTGATAAGTCGTTTGATTGGGTAATAACTAATCCACCTTTCAAGATTGCCGAGGACTTCGTGCAGGAAGGCTTGCGAGTAGCTCGACTTGGCGTGGCAATGCTTGTTCGCACTGTGTTTATTGAAAGCATTGGGCGCTACGAACGCTTATTCTTAGATACAAAGCCGGCGATTTTTGCTCAATATACCGAGCGCGTTGCCATGGTTAAAGGACGACTTGATCGCAAAGCTTCAACGGCAACTGGTTATGGCTGGGTAGTATGGTCAAAATTCCCCACAAAAAGCACGGAGCTAGTTTGGATACCACCAAGCCGTAAGAAATTTGAACTTGATACAGATTACCCGCAAAGTGACCCTCAACTTAATATGTTGAGGTAGTGCCATGACTGTTAGTCAAATAGTCCGTGATGAGATCGATAAGACGATTGAAAAGCTAAACAGCAAAAAATTCGACCCTGACCCAATAGCGGGAGCTATGTTCAGCAAAATCACCAGCGTGATGAGTAGTGCGTACAAACGTCATGGGTATATCCTTGAACACACAATCTTGCACAGCATCATGGCAAGACCAGAATTTGATGCTTGGGAAGACAAGGATTTTAAAGTGAGCGCTGCTGCGGACGGTGTGGCGACTGATTTTATGAAAGATCCAGCGCAAGCAATCACCTCTAACCTACCATATGACCTAGACGGTAAACGGCATCTACAGATCGACATGGCGGCCTATAACAAGAACACCAAGCACCTTTCTCTTTACGAGATCAAGCGTGGATCTGGACTACATGATGCAGGAAAGAAAAGGCAGATTTTACGCGACCTTTTGTGCATGGAATTGTTGGTAAAATCCTATGGTGAGAGCAAGAATTTTGAAGTTGAATCATCTCGCGCCCATATCATCTTTTATTACGGAAAATGCTCGATTAAGCCACCATATTCACTAACAGCCGACGATATGCTGCAGCATTTTGGATACGACCTAAAGTCTGAGGTTGAGGCTGCCAACGAGTATTTCAAAGTTCGTCTCTTTGATCTTTTGACGGTATGACTGACAGAAGCATTTGTGGCCTCGCCGCCGGTGAAGAAGCCCCGAACGATCTCCTGGAAGCCGAATTCAGCGGCCAGAACGCAAAGGTGAATATCGTAGGGGGCGCTCGTTCCATATCAGAAGGTCGGCAATCACTGCCGATGAAGGCAGTTAGGGTATTCAAACTGTATCAACCACCCGCACCCGCGCATTAGGGAAACCCACTATAGCTAGTAGAGCAAGGTTGAGTTGAACCAATATCCGCCACGAAAACTTACCATTTTGGACGGCCGCATTAAAAATAACTCCACCCTATGCACAGATGCATTCTTTGTTTTTCAATTACTTATGGGTACAGGAGCAAAATTTCTTGGGCAAAACTCTACTTGTCCGCTTTCACCCACACCTAATCCCACTGTATTCATTGGGATGTGGCGGTACTTGATCGCCACAAAAAGCGGAACGCCCGGTAAGTCGGCAAACTTTCCCCGGGCGTCCCATGTAACCCGCCGCATTCACGACGGCTCAACAGATAGGACTATGGCGACGATGCTCGGGCAGATCAAGACAAGATTTCAGACCCGGATCGTGCACCCTCTAACCTATTGGTGTTGGCTCGTTTTGGATGCGGCTCCACATAAGGACCCTCCATTTGGCGCAATATTCCCCGGAAAAAATTCCTGCCGATAAGTTCGATGTAGCGGCAGATGACTGCCAGGCCGAACTAGCTGAAACCGCGCCACCTTGGCGCCCACCTCTTGGGTACACGATAGACGGTGCCGTAGAGGCTAGCGGTTTCAGTCGGACCCGCGTTTACGATGAGATCGCCGCTGGACGTTTGAAGGCGGTCAAGGCCGGTCGCCGAACCATTATCTTGGCAAATAGTCTGGCACAGCTCATCAAGAGCCTGCCGCCGGCAGAGATTGGCAAAGCCGCCAAGATGGCAGCCCTGGAGGCGCGCAATGAGAAATGATCTCACCCAAGATGCCTATATGGGCCTAACTGCCCTTCGGCTCGCTCTCTTGCGCCACAGCTATCACCCGGTACCAGTGACGTCGCCAACGGCATCGACGTCATCGAAGGCCAACCCAGGTAAAGCTGTCCTGCTTCGTAACTGGCCTAAGGTTTGTGCAGACGCCACGGAGGCGGAGATCAGAGCCTGGGCCAAAGATCATCCCGACTGGACAAACACCGGCATCCTGACTGGCGACATCGTCGGCATTGATATCGACATCACAGACGCGCCAATGGCAACGAGAATAGAAGCGCTCGCCGGTGAGATGCTTGGCCAGACGCCTTTGCGCCGCGTCGGACGTGCGCCGAAGAGCCTGCTCGTTTATCGCGCCAGCATGCCTTTTAAGAAACTGGCGACCGAAGAGCACTTCTTTGCGGATGGATCTAAGGCGCAGGTGGAGGTATTGGGCCAAGGCCAGCAATTTGTGGGGTTTGGCATTCATCCTGCAACCGACCAGGAATATCAGTGGACTGACGGATCGCCCCTGGACATACCCTCGAAAGCGCTTCCAAGCGTCACCTCCGAGCAGGTTGATGCATTCCTTCAGGCAGCAGCCAAATGCCTAAGTGACGCCGGGGCTATCGCGAGATCAGTAATGGATCGGCGCGAGCGCTCGGGACGTCAAGCCGCGGGCTTTGGCGTCGGCGAGCCACCGACTGAGGAGCGTATTGCAGAGGCTCTACATTGCATCCCAAACACTGATTTAGGCTACGACGAGTGGCTGCGGATCGGTTTTGCGCTTTATGACGGTCTTGGAGAGGCCGGCATAGACCTTTGGCGGCAATGGTCTGCGCAATCCGCCAAGGACGATCCTGCGCAGACGCAGCGGACCTGGGAGAGCTTTGGGTGCCCGCACACCCGGCCCATTACAGTGGCGACCCTGTTTTTCCTCGCCGCAGAGAATGGTTGGCGGCGGGTGCCAATCCCTGGCCCGGCAGAGAATGCGGCTGACAATGACACGCCGAAGTCACATAACAATGCCAGCAAGCTGATTGCGCTCACAGAGCAATGGACGCTCTTCCACGACCCAGATGGCATTGCCTATGCCGACGTCGAAGTGGGCGGCAATCGCCAGACTTGGTCGGTCCGTGGCGACGGGTTCAAGTCTCTCCTATGTCGCACATTCTATCAGACGACGGGCGGCGCGGTGGCGACAGAAGCGCTTAACTCCGCACTTGCCGTCATCGAAGCGCAGGCACAGCATGACGGGCCGGAGCATCAGGTGTTTGTGCGGGTCGGCGAGCGTGATGGCAGTGTTTATCTCGACCTTGGGACCCCAGATTGGAGGGCGGTCGAGATTGATAAAACTGGCTGGCGGATCGTATTGCGACCGCCCGTCCGCTTTAAGCGAGCCTCGGGCATGCTGCCACTGCCATCGCCTTTAGCTGGGGGCGATATTCAAGTCCTACACAGATTAATCAATATAGGCTCCCACAGCGACTTTGTTCTGGCCGTCGCGTGGTTGACTGCCGCCCTATGTCCGCGGGGACCGTACCCGCTTCTGGCCATCAGCGGCGAGCAAGGATCGGCCAAGAGCACGTTCGCCCGCATCATGCGGCGATTGATCGACCCAAACACCGCAGCGCTCAGGTCCTGGCCGCGCGAGGAACGTGATCTCTACGTCGCCACCGCAAACAGTCATGTTCTCGCATACGACAACGTCTCGAAGATTTCACCTTGGCTCTCTGACGCGCTCTGCCGCATCGCCACCGGCGGCGCATATGCCATTCGCCGGAACTACAGCGACCGGGACGAAGAATTGTTCGAGGCCCAACGCCCTATCATCCTTAACGGCATTGCGGACGTTGTTGATAGGCCAGACCTTGCAGAGCGGGCTATCTTCATAAGATTGAACCCCATCTCAGAGGCTGAGCGGCGCACGGAGAAAGAACTTTGGGCGGAGGTTGACGCCGCGGCACCCGTAATCCTCGGCGCCCTTCTAAACGGCGTGGTCGCGGGGCTACAGCATCAAGACACGATCACATTGGATGGCCACCCGCGCATGGCAGACTTCGCCCACTGGTCTTGTGCATGTGAGGGCGCGTTCTGGCCTGAAGCAAAGTTCATGGCCGCCTATAGAGGCAATCGCGCAGATGCTGAGCGCGATAGTTTTGAAGCCGACATCATTGCTGTCGCAGTCAAAGACCTGATGGAGACTGTCGAAAGTTGGAGCGGAACGGCGACCGACCTGCTGACCCAACTCACGGCCCAAGTCGAGGAAAAGGTGCGGCATGATCCCAATTGGCCAAAGTCGCCGCGATCGATCGCGTCTAGCCTCCGTCGCGCCGCCACACTGTTACGGAGACACGGCATCAACGTGACCGAGGAGCGTATCGGCAAAGCCCGAACGCGGACGATCACGATCACCCGTAGCCAGCGTTCTGCGGAAACTCCGTCCGCTGCGTCCGCCGGGTCCGCCACGACACTCCGAACCGTTGAAAGCAGCCCTTCCACCGGCACCCTGGGGCGGACGCAATATCGCAAGGCGGACGCAAACGAACACAGCGCCAATGACGTTTGCGTCCGCCCTCAACCCCAGAAACCCGCTGAGGCGGACGAAGCGGACGAAGCGGACGATACATATCAAAAAGCCCCGCCCCCGGCTTGGGAGATGTCGCTATGAGCGCCGCCGTGCTGCTGCGCCGAGCGTCCGATCAGGGCGTGATGATCACACTCGACGCGGGGCGTCTGCATTTGCAGGCGTCAGCGCCGCCGCACCTGACACTGGTCGCCGAGATCAAGGAGAACCGTGACGCTATCATCGCTCATTTGTCCCGCAAGCAGCATCCGGAGACCGCCGCCGACTGGAAGGCAGCCTATGCCGAGAAGCTGACGCAGGCACAGGCAGATGATGCCCTGCCTTCTGACAAGGCTACCGCACGGGCCTATATGTGCGTCGAGATGGAATGGATCAACCAGAACCCTTCCGCCTCATCCGACGGGCAATGCATTGGCTGCGGTGGGCATGCTAGCGCGGACAAGCCTCTAATCCCGTTCGGCTTAGAGCCACATCTGAGGTGGCTGCATGCGCGGTGCTGGTTGGATTGGTTCAGGGGGCGAAGACAGGTAGCACAGGCTGCGTTGAAGCATTGCGGCATAGCAAAACCATGGTAGCCGCCGATGCCACCTGTCTTAAAGGCTTTGACTTGCAAGATTGAGGATGATGCCCGACAGTTAACTATCTCTCCAACGGGCTTGCACTTCTGGCGCGGGCTAGTCGCCTGAACCGCGTTCAAAAGTGGATCCGACATTTTGCTTAGACTCTGGGCCAGAAGATTGGGGATCTTCTTACTAGTAATGGCAATAGTATTTATGGTCGGCATTTATCGGCTGAACAGCCTTAACACCACCCCCATAAAGTCTTCTAATTTTTCGTGGATCAATAAATCTGAGATTTATATTCTCGGGTTGGTGAGCTCCGCGTTTGCGTATCCCATATATCCAGAGTTGGTTCGCGAGCATCTGATGATGTATTCAGGTTTTGATGAGGATCCCAAGGTAATAAACGATGACTTTTTTCTCCGCTCCAAAGTTGTTCAAAAAGCCATAAATTCGTCTAAGGCCATTGACCAGCCAGTTAGGCTTGTATGGCCAACCAGTTCTTACCCCATATCATTTGATTATGATAAATACTGGGAGGCTCGAACGGCCTTGGCTTTGAATGGTGGATACATTCGGATTAAAGGTAATCGCGCAATTGTCCGGGTTAAAATAACCTATCCACGAAAATCATTTGCACCCCTTTTTGAAATTCCAGGAATTGGCATGATCGGCATTGAGGAGGGTTTATTTTGGCTCCTCCAGCAAGAAGGCTGGCTCGCGTCCGGGCATGTAGAATGGCAAGCCCCTCTCACCCACTAGAATTCAAATGAAATACAATTGAGCGATTTTTTTGAGTATGCCTTAGACCGGTTTCCAAGCAGTACCGAGCGGCCAATGCTGCAAAGTGGCATAACCTATTAATCAACAGTGCTTGAAAAGCCTTTTCAAGCTTTGGGAAGAGCGTTGCTACGACGCCCTGACTAAATTTCAGATGTCACAATTGTCCAATCAGCAACCTTTGTGTTTTGATAACACATTCGCAAGCGGGTTTATGGGCATCTCAAATCGCCACAGCCCGATACTCATCAAGGAACCAGAGTAGCTGTACGCATAGCTAGTCAAGCTTGCCGGCTAGAAAGCCTTCCTAAAGCCTATTGGCGCCCGTGAGGGATTCACAAAGCTTGGGTGCACTCACATATTACTTTTCGCTACACGGTCTCCCGCGTCTTTGCTTCGGTTCCGCCATCACCAGCTTGTCTCGTACAGCCAAATTATATTTGCCTTCTCGAGCACCGTTATACTCACTACACGGTCCATTCTCAGCCGCTTCTTGTAGTGCCAAGTCCGAGTGGGGGTTTCAACATAGCGGCAGATCGCCTTAAGTTTTGAAAGGCCACAATCCAATCCTTCGGCGTTAAACTCTAGGCTCTGATTCTCAGGAAGCGTCGGCTTCAGTCGGATACCAAACGGCCTGCTCGTTTGAGCCCATTCGCGGATATTGAGGTTCGAGGCATCGACAACGATATGGGAACCAAACTCGTAATCCATCGTTCCATGGCGGTAGTAAACGGCGTGAACTACCCTTGCGCCCTTCGGCAGTTCAACCCCTGTGAGTTCCACAAATCTAGCAGGCGCTTTGCTCAACAGTTCGGGCGTGTCAGCCTGATGCTCTGGCTCTATAGCCGCAGTGATAAGCAGCATCGCGAGAACGAAGAGCATTACCGGCGGACCAGTAAGAGCGGCTAATGCGGCAAAGATGACGTAGGTCTTGGCGATGACCCTAGAGGCTCTGCTGGATGAGCGTTTAGCCGAGCGCCAGATGACGACTGTGGGCACGATCAAGACCAGCAGCGCCGCCCCGGTCGCCAGGGCTTTGAACCCCCCGCTGCCAAAGAACGGAAGAAGGGCAAACCGAATAGTGATAGGGAGAGATTTGGCTACCGTCGCCAGCCAGCCAAGGGAGACTGAGCCCAGCAACAGGGCGATCAATGGATATAACCCCAGAAGACCAACGCCCCAGAATGCCCATGCCAAGCCGATCTCGCCTCGCCATATCCGCCCAATCATTTGCCCACGCCCTCTATGGAGAGTAGCGCGATAGAATCCGCCATCATGCTCGTGGCCTCATCGACGGCGGCAAGCCCGACCCGCTCTACGCAATCTCTGTCCAAGGCGGCGATCATTCGGCGGAAGATGATCTCTTGAGCGCGCTTGTTCATCTTGGCGGTCCTCCTGTGATTAGACGAAAGGGTGGCCGCGATTGATGGCAGAATTATGTCGGCAGGCTGACGCTGCGAGGGGCGGCGCGCCCAACTCCAGCGTCTTGGCCATGATCCGCCGTTTGAAGGTCGTCGAATTATTCAGCGTACATCAGCGGCAAATTGATGACCTGGGCCAAGAAACAGGGGCATTTACATCGTCGAAATCCAATTCGGAAAGCCGCAGCAGAACGCCTATAATGGTCTTGTCCGGGTTACGTTCCGGTCTCTTTCGAGCAATGTTTGCTATGAAGGA
>OJHK01001197.1_pt1 | contig 12889 bp, 10 predicted proteins | sample 1595161 | NCBI WGS metagenome assembly OJHK01 (sample SAMN05416842, study PRJEB24817) | seawater metagenome | isolation source: Sea water | place: Canada:Atlantic | collected 2013-07 | reverse complement strand
ACGAGATGTAGAGAGGTCTCGTGGGCTCGGAGATGTGTATAAGAGACAGTTCTTCGACTGATGATCAAGTTGTAATCGGCACAACCTCGCGCAACGACACTATCTCCAACACCATTTTTCATGTCGCGGGTGTATCCAATTTTTCATCCACGCTTCATGCAACGGGTGGGGCTCAAATTTCTACCGGTCAATTGTTGAAATTTGGGCCAGACTCAGAGTCCACCGACAGATTGTTCATTCATCGCTTCAATCCAGCTTTTGATCAATCAATCTTGCGAGTCGCGATAGGAGACAACGTTGGGACGTTTGGTGAGCTAAGTGCCGATGAGTTTCAAGTGGGTCGACTCAACGCTGACGATTCTTTCAATCCTGTATTCCGCGTAGCAGGCAATGGCGATGTCATCGCAAGTGGTTACATGCAAGCCACAGCCTTCAATGTCAGTTCCGATCGAAGGCTTAAAACCAATATTCAGGCGCAAGATTCGGGTTCTGTTTTAAGCCGGCTTGAACAACTGCAAACTTACAGTTATGAATACCTGGCCAACCCCAATCTGGGGCGTCGCATTGGTGTGATTGCGCAAGAAATTCAGAGCCTGTTTCCTGAGGCGGTGGCCACTCGCGCTGACGGCATGATGTCGGTGGACTACAGCGCCTTGGGTGCCATGGCAGCCATGGGTGTTGGCCAGTTAAGCAAGCAGGTCAAAGTACTCGACAAAACGGTCGCAGATCAAGGCCAGCGAATCACAGTGATCGATGAGCAAATCAATCAACACGACACTCGCATTACATCGCTTGAAAGCTGGAGAACTGATGCCAGCAAACGCATGGACGGCATGCAGACTGCAATTGATTTGAACATTCAGAAAATTGCCGAGAATGCTGTGGCCATTCAAACCAATTCAGTTGCAATTGAGCGGCTGGATGACGCCTTGTTCACGCTGGATGGACAGGTGAAAAACAATTCAGATTTGATCAACAACATCAATTCGCGCTGGGCGAAAAACTTCAGCGAGTCGGCAGACGGTTCGCTGCTGACCGTGAATGCAGTTGAGTTGAAGGTCAGCAATTTCACAGCGCAGCAGTTGCGTGCAAATTCAGTTTATTCGCAACGGCTTGAAGCTGAAATGGCGCGAATTGCAGACCTGGAAGTGAATAACTTAAAGGCCAATTCAGCTGTAGCCAATACGGTGCAGGCCGAACAAGTGAATACAGGGTCGGCTCAGGTTTATGCCGGGGTGGGTTTGCCCGCCGTGCTGTTTGCTGCCAAATCGGATGGTCACTACACCGTCAGCACCAGTGCACTCGATGGCAGCTATGCCACTGCAACCGTGATCGTGAATGCCGGGCAAGCCAAAGTAGTATCAGTCGCCAGCGAGGGCATTGAACTGTATGCCGAAGGCAATCAGGTGAAGGTGATCGCGGCGGGCAAATCGATCAAAGCCAGCTGGATCAAAATGGGGTAACCGCGAAGGGTGAAGGCGAAACCTTCAGGCTCGAATAATCTGGTTCTGTTCCTATCATTCTTCAAACGAAGGTGCGACAGTGCAAAACCAGCTTGTTCAGCCAACCAACCTTTTAGCGCACACGCAGGTGCATTGTGACCCTGCGTGGATTGAGTTGCAGCACAAACTCGGTTTTACCGTGTTATTGGGTACGCGTAGCATGGGCGACTTGCATGTATTGAGTGCGCCAAACCCTGGCAGCGTGAATTTTCATGTGGTGAAGTTTCCCTTGTGCATGGGCATGGCCATTCACGGCAACCACCTGGCGGTGGCCTGCAAAACAGACATTCGCCTGTATTACGATTTACTGGCTCACCCACAAGTGTCCAGTCCGGTTTACCAGCGTAGCTACAGCCCGCGCAGTATTCATTTCACGGGCGACCTGGATACCCATGAACTTGATTTTGATCAGCATGGGCAGCCACTTTTTGTCGCAGCACGCTACAGCTGCATTGCATCCACCAGCCCGGTGCACAGCTTCAAGCCCGTGTGGCAACCCAAGTTCATCACCCAATTAACCCCTGAGGATTGTTGCCACCTCAATGGCCTTTGTATGGACCAAGGTGAATTGAAATACGTCAGCATGTTTGCTGCAACCGCCGAGCCACAAGGTTGGCGCAACTTGCCATTCAACAGTGGGCAGGTTTGGTCAACAAGCGATCAAGAAGCCGTGTGCACCGGTTTGGTTCAGCCACACAGCCCACGTTTGTACAACGGCGAGTTGTATGTTTTAAACAGCGGTGCCGGCGAAATAGGGCGTATTGACTTGGCTAGCGGTCGCTATGATTGCATTGCATTCGTGGGTGGCTATGGCCGGGGGTTAAGTTTTTTTGGCGACTATGCAATTTTTGGTATCAGCAAACCGAGGCACGATGGCTATATACCCAACTTTCCCTTGCATGACCGCTTGAAAGCGCTGCGCATGCCAGACCGTTGTCAGCTGCTCGCCGTTAACTTGAAAACAGGCCAGGTTATTCAGGCTGTTACCTTTGAAGGTGCTGCACGCGAGTTTTTTGACACCGTTGTCATCCCAGATTGTCAAAATGGGGTGATCATGAACCTGGATGAAGCCCAACACCCGCAACTGATCACCTGTGCGCAAAATGAGCTCCCCGTGCCAGCATGAATTATTAAAGCAGCATGCCGCATGCGTGGTGTGGTTCACTGGCTTGAGCGGTGCGGGGAAAAGCACGCTTGCATTCGCACTCGACGATGCTTTGCGTCGCAAGGGTATTCACACCGCCGTGCTAGATGGCGACAGCTTGCGCCTTGGTTTGAACAGCGATCTTGGTTTCTCGCCAGAAGACCGTGCCACCAATGTACAGCGCACAGCGCAGGTGGGTAAATTGATGGTCGACGCTGGTTTGGTCGTCATTGTGTCGCTTATTTCGCCGCAGGCGGAAAGCCGCAACAAAGCACGTTCCTTGTTCAATGAAGGTCAGTTTTTTGAGGTGTATTTGAACACGCCCCTGGAAGTGTGCGAACAACGCGATCCCAAAGGCTTGTATCGCAAGGCGCGCGGCGGCGACATCGCACAGTTTACCGGAATCAGCGCAGCGTACGAGGTGCCAGGGAATCCGAACCTGGTGCTGCAAACTCAAGCACTCAGTGTTTCGGACTGCCTTGAGAGGCTTCTCGCCATGTTGGAACCCGCATTGAAAAGGCGCTCAGTGAATTAACAAGCCGATTGACAATCAATCGGTTTCGGGTAAGGTTAGGTTCCTCTACCCCGCACGCAGAACCAATATGGGAATCAAAATGGAGGCCTTCCCGGCCCCGGACCAGCTCAAAAACGCAGCACCCAAAGCAGAGGAACTTCAAACCAAAGAATTGGCCGAGCTTGAGGCGGTCGATCCAGGCTTGGTGAAACAGGCCCGCCAGAAGCAAACTGTGCTGGTGACAGGGCATGCCGGTTTCATCGGTTTTCACACGGCCAAGGCATTGCTGGAACGCGGCGACAAAGTCATTGGTTTTGATTCACTGAACAGCCATTACGACACCCGGCTAAAACGCGAGCGCTTGAGCATGCTTGATGAAATCGCCAAGGCCACGGGTTCGAAATACCACACGGTGCGTGCCGACCTTTGCGACAGCACGCAGCTGCATGAATGCCTTGAAACTTACAAGGTTCAGCGGGTCATTCACCTGGCGGGCCAAACCGACAAATTTTTGTCGCAAGACAAACCCGCCGAATGCGTGCACAACAACATCAACAGTTTTGTGTCGCTGTTGGAAGCCTGCCGCCATTTTAAAATTCACCACCTAACCTACGCCAGCAGCCATGCCGTGTACGGCGCGGGTTTTCAAAAACCCATGAGCGAGCGCGACAGCGCCAACCACCCGCAGCGCCTGGATGCAGCCACCCAACGTGCCTGCGAATTGATGGCGCATTCCTACAGCCACCTGTTTAATTTGCCTACCACTGGTCTTAGGTTTTTCTCAGTGTATGGCCCCTGGGGGCGGCCCGATTCGGTGCTGTTTGCTTTCACCAAACGTATTCTTGAAGGCAAGCCTATTCAAATTTACAACGACGGCCGCAATACCCGTGATTACACCTACATTTCCGATTTGGTTGAAGCGGTATTGCGTGCCAGCGACACCCCGGCCGAGCCGAACCCGGTGTGGCTTGTTGAAGCCCCCGATCAAGCCACCAGCAATGCGCCCTGGCGAATTTTGAATGTGGGCAACAGCCTGCCTGTGTCGATTGAAGAATTGATCGCAGCGCTTGAACATGCTTTGGATAAAACCGCCATGAAGGAATACATCACGGGTCCAATTCTGGAGAAAAGCCAAAGCTGCGCCGATGTTAGTGCCTTGCAATTGGCCACACAATTCCGGCCGGTCACCCCCTTGGCGCAAGGCATTGCCGAATTTGCCGCCTGGTATCGCATGTACCATCAGGTATAAATCGGTTGTGGGGCTGCTTAGTGTCAACCTAGTGTCGGCTTAGCGACACTTCGGGCGCATCTAAATCCTGTCATCTCCCGGTAACAAGTGGATATAAACACAAATCCACAAAGCCCAATTTACACAGGGCGGAGATGGCAGGAGACACTCATGACCGTAGTACCCTTCAGCAAACTATTGCTCGTTGCCCTTTTGGGCGCCACCTTGGGCCTTGCAGCCTGTGGCAGCGACGATGCTCCCTCGGGTGTGGCTGGCCCAAATAATCCCACTAACCCCAGCGAGGTGACGGAGCAGCCCGAGCTTGTTCTTTCCGGTTCCAAGAACCCGGACTTCGAAGACACTCTCCGCGACTTCACCGCCCCCGCTTGCAGCACCAATACTGAGCAGCCTCGTGAAGGCGGTGGCATTTACAGCGTTAACCTGCAATCCGCCAGTGGTCACAATATTGCATTTACCGTGTTTGAGCCTGCTAAATTCAACTGCGAAAAGGGCAATCCATTGGTTCTGGAAGGCCATGGTTACGGTGGTTCACGCGCAAACAGCCCACGTGGCATCATGGAAGACCTGATCGAAGCGGGCGCGGGTGTCATCAGTATCGATCAGCGTGGTTTTGGAGAGAGTGGTGGCTCTGTCCGCGTTCTGGATCCCGACTTTGAAGGGCAAGACCTGCTTCAAATTCTGGACTGGGCCGAGGCCAACCTGGACTGGCTGCGCTACGCCAAAGCCCAAAAGCCTGCGGGCGATCGCAAATTCAATATGGTGTTGGGCGCAACGGGGGGCAGCTACGGCGGTGGTTATCAATTGCTGATTCACAACATTGATCCACTGAAGCGGCTTGATGTACTGACTCCCGATATTGCTTGGAACGACCTGCGTTACAGCCTGAATCCCGGCGGTGCTTACGGAATTGAAAACTTTGAACCCGCCGAAGGCAATATCAAACCCACAGGCACCGTAAAATCGGGCTGGGCCTTGTTGTTGGTGGCCGGTGGAGAATCGGGCTCGCTGAGCCCCAAGTTGCAAGCAGGCGACCCTATGGCCGTGCAAACCAGTGGGCAAGACAATTTAATCCGCGAAACCCTGTTGCGTGGCGCTACTGCCAATCGTTTTCCGGAAGGTGCGCTCGAGTTTTTCCGTTACCACAGCCCAAGCTATTGGTGTGATGCTGAAGCAGCTGGTGCGCAAACCTTCCTTCAAAGTGAGGTGACACCCGGTTTGGCCCAGAAGAAGCCCGATCCTGTTGATATTCTTTTCACCCAGGGCTTTCGGGATACTCTGTTCAACTTCAACGACGCGTTCCACAATTTCAGTTGCTACCGAGCGCTTGAGGATGACAAAGGCAAAAAAGCGGATGTACGTTTGCTAACTCATCAAAGCGGTCATATTTTGCCCCTTTCACCATCGACGGTTCCCGGTCTCGCTGATCTGACTGAGCAGGGCGCACAAAATGGTCTCAATGAAATTGAGTTCCAAAAGCCAGGTGGCCCTTTTGCTTGTGGTGACCTGAGTATTCCAGAGGCCCAATTTGCATTCCTTGTTGAAAAGTTGTTTACGCCCCAGGAAGCTGCTGCGATCAAAAACGCCAGCGAATCCAATGCGTTCACAACCTTGGCCGCCAACAAAGGCAAAGTTTGCCTGAGCCTGAATGACGACGTAGGCCAGGGCACAGCCAGTGAAAATGCTGCAGTGTGGGTGAGCGAAAACACATTCTTCAGCAACCTGGGTCCACAAGCCAAGGGCCAGGCGACCAACAGCAATATTCAGCCTGTTGCCATTGATTTTACGCCAGGGGCAGATCCACTGAATGTGCTCACCAGTGCAGCAACTGGCATTCTGCGTTATCCGTTTGCACCTGCGGTGATGCCCATTGAATTGCCCGCCGGTGTGAATGTGGTGGCAGGTATTCCAACTGCGACCTTCGAAATCGCACCACCTGTGGATATGTTGATGAACCCTGTGTGTGGTCAAATTTATTCAGCCACGGCCATGTCACCCATTGGGTTGGCGGGTTTGGAGCCTGGCTGTGATCCCATGTTGTTCGTTGGGCTGGGCGTGAACAGAAATGGTGCTTGGCGCCTGATCGATGACCAAGTCACACCCGTTCGCGGTTTTGGCAAGCGCCATGTAGAAATGACCGGCGTGGCCGAACGTTTGGCTGAAGGCGAAACACTGGGTCTGCTGGTGTATGGCTACCACCCACAGTATTTGGCAACGGCCTCTCGCGACTTGGTCACGCCGCTGGTGGCACTGCGTGGCACTGTGAATTTACCCACATTACAAAATTTAATGCCATAATTCGGCTGTTAATTGATTACATGCAGCGCCCACTCCACGTGGGCGCTCTTATTTCCAGTGAAAAACCAAGCCAAAGCTGAAGCTATAGAAAATACCCAAGGTGTGCGCCCAGCCATGCAGGCGCGCAGTCTTCAAAAACGGCATGATCTTCTTAAGGCCGGGCGCAAGCTTTTACACACCCGCGTGCTTGAGGAAATTTCCATCAAAGACATTTGCACCGAAGCTGGTTGCACGGTGGGCTCGTTTTACAGCCGTTTTGAAGACAAAGAAAGCTACTTTGATGCCTTGATCGCCGAAAGCTGCCAAGAGCTCCTGATGAGCGCTGCCAGCCAGTTTGACGATCGCAACTGGGTTGGAGTGGACGGTAAATTGATCTGCGACGAAGTAGTCAGTTTTCTAGTCGGTATTTTTCAGGGTGAATACAGTTCAATCTTGACTGAAGCGTTTATTCGCGAATCCAAGGGCTTCATTGAATCCACTCCCATGCGCGATGTGGGTTTCGGTTTCATCACCACAGTTTCAAAGCCTCTGCTGCCGCACATCGACAGCGCCGTTCACCCAGATCCCTTGCGGGCCTTGGCTTTCGCCATTCAGGTGGTTTACGGTGCGCTTCACAATGCCCGCCTGCGCGACTCGGGCCCAATTAAATTCCGCACCCAGGAATTTGAAACGCGAATTCAGAATGTGGTAAGCCGATACCTCGGAATCGAGTCCTGACAAGCCCTGTAGTGAAATTACTACTAATTTGCGAGTATTGACAATTCGTGCAACATTTCATGTTACTCCGGTGGTACATTTTTAGATAAGGCGCTCTAAATTATTAAAACTGTAATTACGGTTTTATTTTTCGGAAAGCTGCTTTACACTAAGCAAAAAATTAGCAAAAAGCATCAATCAAGGTGCAATTACTGGAGGTGACATGTCTTATTTTTCTCAAGGTTCTCGAAGTTCCCCATAAGGTTGGTTCGCGCCTCTAGCAGGCCGGAACAACTATTCGATTTTTCAGTTGATTTTCCGACATCCTCGGTCTTGGGGCTGTTCGGCAATCGCAGGCGTGTTTCGTCTGCTGACTCGATGATTATTTGGGGGCTACATGAACAAACATTCTTTTACTAAAACAAGAACACACGTTGCCGTGCGCAACATGATTGCAGCGGGGCTGTTTGCCGCGGCTGTGATGCCTGTGCAGGCTGCCAATTTTCAAATTGGTGATTTCGACCTTAGCGTGAACTCCACCGTATCGGCGGGTACCAGTTTCCGTGTTGAGGGTCAGGATCGGGCGCTTTACTCCCCTGCAAATACTAATGCCGAAGGTATCAGAGGAACCGGCGCATCTAATACCGGAGATGACGGCAATTTGAACTTCCAGAAGGGCGACACCTTCTCGACCATTATCAAAGGCGTTCACGACTTTGAATTGAAGAAAGACAATTACGGTTTTTTCTCTCGCGTGAAGTGGTTCTATGACTACACGCTGAGCAAGAAAGACGTATTCCAAGGCCACGAGCCAACAGGCAATGCCCGTAATCAGCGCTTGGAAGACAGTGGTTTTAACCCCTATGCGCGTTTCGATGGTATCGATTTATTGGATGCTTTTGGCTACATTAACACCAATGTCGGCGGGATGCCGCTGGATCTCCGTTTGGGTAAGCAAGTGATCAGCTGGGGTGAAAGTACCTTCATTCTGAGCCCAATTGCCGGCTTGAATACGATTGACGTATCTGCGTTCCGCCGCCCTGGTGCTGAATTGAAAGAGGGTTTTACGCCGGCTGAAATGTTATACGCCAACTTAGGTCTGACTGACACCACTAGTCTGGAAGGCTTTGTGCAATTGAAATGGCGAAAGACGGTGCCTGAAGGTTGCGGTACCTATTTCTCGTCTTCTGATTTCACATCCGATGGATGTGGACGTCTTGCCTTTTTCCCTGGGGCCCCAGATTCTGCAAACTTCGCTTTGCAAGCTGGAAATCCTGCTCCTTTCAACTTAGCCCCAACCTTTGTAAACAGGGGAGTCGACCGTCAGCCTGATGACGGAGGGCAATTCGGTTTGGCGATGAGAACTTATGTGGATACCGTTGACACCGAATTTGGTGCTTACGCCATGCAATACCACAGTAGGTTGCCTCTTGTGAGTCTAAAGAAAAATACGACTGCATTACCTTTCGGACCAACGTCTGATGCAGCTTATGTGATTGACTACCCTGAGGATTTACAAGTATTTGGTCTGAGCTTCGCCACCAATGTGGGAGGTTGGGCCTGGTCTGGCGAGGCCTCTATGGTTAAAGACCTACCAGTTCAGATCAACGCGACAGATTTGTTGCGATCTGGCTTGAGCGGCGGTACGGATCCGCGAGCACCAGCGGCCCTCAATCAGAGAGTGGCGGGTACGGTGCCTGGTCAAATTGCAAACGGTTTTGATAGATTCGATGTGACGCAAATTCAAAATACTTTCATCAAAACTTTTGACCGAGCATTGGGTTCCAGTCAGGTGGTTTTTGTTGGTGAACTGGCAGCAGTATTCGTCGATGGTTTACCAGACATTCGTAACGGCGGTATCCGCTACGGTCGATCAGCGGTGTTTGGAGGCGCATCGGACGCTGGTAATAACTTCAATGGATTTGTGACTGATTTTTCTTGGGGTTATCGTCTTCGTACCCAGGCCACTTACCGGGATGTATTTTTGGGTACTGACCTGATCCCGAGTATTGCTTTCTCGCATGATGTGGATGGTTATTCACCCGAGCCAGGTCAGGCATTCAACGAAGGTCGTCAGTCCATTGGTTGGGGCTTGGGCTTTGAATTTGATGCCAACACCCGTGCATCAATCAACTACACCACGTTCACCAATGCAGCTGATTACGATGTACTTCGCGACCGCGATTTCATCTCTTTGAGCGCATCTTACTCATTCTAAGAACAGAGACACACTGGAGGAATTTTTATGTTGAAGTTTCAAACAAAGCTCACAGCACTGGCTCTGGCAAGCTTGTTTGCTGTTGGCACCGCGCAAGCGGCTGTCAGCGCGCAAGAAGCGGCAAAGCTGGGCACAACCCTGACTGAATTTGGTGCTGAAAAAGCGGGCAACGCCGCTGGCACCATTCCAGCCTACACCGGTGGCCTCACCAAGGCACCAGCAGGCTACAAGCCAGGGCAACACTTGGTAGACCCGTTTGCCAATGAGAAGCCTTTGTTCACCATCACCGGTGCCAACGCGGATCAGTACAAAGCCAACCTGTCACCAGGTCAGCTGGAAATGCTGAAAAAGTACCCCACATTCAAAATGAATGTGTACAAAACGCATCGCACCACGGCTTATCCTAAAAAGGTATTGGATGCAGCCAAGAAAAATGCCACAACAGCCAAAACAGAAAACAACGGCAACTCCGTTGTAGGTTTCGAGCAGGCCATTCCTTTCCCGATTCCACAAAATGGTGTTGAGGTGATTTGGAACCACTTGACCCGTTATCGCGGTGGTGCAGCCAAGCGCGATTTCGTGCAGGTACCTGTTGAGCGTGATGGCACTTTCATTATCAACCGCATTGAAGACACACTGGTGTTCCCTCGTAACCTGCCTAATTTTTACAAGGCTGGCGAAGATGACAACATCAACTTCTACTTCTATCAAATCTTGAAGAGCCCGGTTTCTGTGTCCGGCAACGTATTGCTGGTGCACGACACACTGGACCAGGTTACTGAAGGTCGCCGTGCATGGCAGTACAACGCGGGTCAGCGTCGTGTTCGTCGCGCACCTCAAGTGGCCTACGACTCACCAGGTACAGCGGCTGACGGCTTGCGTACAACCGACAACTACGATTTGTTCAATGGCGCGCCAGACCGTTATGAGTGGAAGTTGAAAGGCAAGAAGGAAATGTACATTCCGTACAACTCCTATCGTTTGGCCAGCAACAAGCTGACTTACAAGGAAATCCACCAGCCACTGCACATGAACCCAGAGCACCTGCGCTATGAGTTGCACCGCGTGTGGGAAGTGGAAGCAACCTTGAAGAGCGATGCACGCCATATTTACGCCAAGCGTGTATTCTTCGTGAACGAAGACAACTGGCAAGCCTCCATCATCGATCACTACGATGGCAAGGGCGCATTGTGGCGCGTGGCTGAAGCCCACAACATTCAGTACTACAACGAAATGGTTCCTTTCTACGCTGCTGAAGTCTTGTACGACTTGCAAGCGGGCCGTTACCTCACCATTGGTTTGACCAATGAAGCAGAACAGCCCTTCGTATTCGACTTCACACCAGACCGCGCCAACTACACGCCGGCTGGCCTGCGTCGACTCGGCGTTCAGTAATAGCTAAGTAAATTCAGGCTACAAGGGGGCATGGTCCCTTTGTAGCCTTTTTTAATTTCAAAGGATCTTCAATGTTTCTCCGGAATCGTTTTTCCAACAAGGCGGCTTCCACGCTGCTACTGGGTGCCATGCTGTGCGCAGGTTTGATCACCTATGGCAGTTTGTCGACAGCCAAAGTTGACCTGCTTCAAATACCTGCAATTCCGAGCGTGAATGCAACCCGTTCCCTGCTGATTGATGTCGAGCGTGTCGGTAAAAATCTGTTTGCGGCGGGCGAGTTCGGTCAAATTTTGAAAAGCGAAGACAACGGACAAACCTGGACTGCAGGCAAGGTGCCTGTGTCAGTGACCTTGACCTCGGTGGCCTTTGCGAATGAGGCCGTGGGTTATGCAGTGGGTCACGACGGTGTAGTACTGAAAACTGAAGATGGTGGTGTGAACTGGGTCAAGTTGATCGATGGTGGAACCATTAATCAGTTTGTGCTCGATATCGCGCAAGCCAAGGCAGATGCCTTGCAAGAACAAGTGGACAACCTTCCTGAGAACGCACCCGCAGATGTGCGCGAGGCATTGGAAGTGGCCGCCGAAGAAGCTGCATTTGTGGTGGACACAGCGCAAGGCGACCTTGAAGTGGGCCCCTCCAAGCCACTGCTGGATGTGATTGTGAACGGCAATGGCAATGTGTTTGTGGCTGGCGCTTATGGTCAGTTGCTGAAAAGTACCGACCAAGGTGCAAGCTGGGTTTATCTGGGCGACCGCACCAACAACCCCAACAACTATCATTTGAACACCATGCTGCTTTCCAAAACCGGAGAAATCTGGGTGGCTGGTGAGCAGGGTACAGTGTTGGTGAGCGCTGATGAAGGCGAAACCTGGACCAACAAAAAAATCGATTACGACGGCTCGGTGTTTGCTTTGATGGAGGCGCCCGACACCCGCACTGTAGTCGCCGTTGGCTTGCGTGGCCACGCATTCCGCTTGCCTTTTGGCGGTGAGCAATGGGAAGAAGTGAATACCAACCTGCGAGAAACCTTTAGCGGCGCAACCGTGCTGGCCGATGGTTCGATGGTGGTGGTGGGTTCGCGTGGAATTTTGGCGCGAAGTACAGACGACTTTCGCTCCATTCAGGTCACTCGTCGAACAGATAAGTTACCCTCAGCCAGTGTGGTGCAGCTAAATGATCAAGAAATTCTGTTGGCGGGTCTGCGTGGTTTCAAAACCTTGCCCCTGTCTGAATTCAAATAAACGGACCCAACACACGGACGCAACACAACAATGACTTCTCCAGACTCAACAAAAACCAAAGCCCCTTTGGCCGAGCGATTGATTTTCAGTAAACGCCCCTTGGTCATGTTGCTGATGCTGATCGCAACAATCGTGCTGGCCTGGCAGGCCACGCAACTGAAAGTGGCGGCCAGCTTTGAAAAAATGATTCCAACCAACCACGAGTATGTGGTCAACTTTCTTGAAAACCGTGCTGATCTCACCAGTCTCGGCAACGTGGTACGCGTCACGGTACAAACCAAGGAAGGTGATATTTTCAACGCCGAATACCTTGAAACACTGAAGCAGGTGACCGACAAGGCCTTTTACATTCCTGGTGTGAATCGTCCGGAAATGGCATCGCTTTGGACTGCCAACGTGCGTTGGACTTCGGTGACTGAGGAAGGCCTTGAGGGTGGGCAGGTCATTCCTGCCACCTACAACGGTGATGCTGAAAGCATCGCACTGGTGCGCCAGAACGTTGAGCTTTCCGGGCAAATTGGTCGCTTGGTGGGCAACGACTTCAAAAGCACAATTGTGTATCTGCCTTTGCTGGAAATTAATCCTGAAACCTGTCTCTTATACACATCTGACGCTGCCGACGAATAGAGAGG